>OGYG01001354.1_pt1 | contig 16251 bp, 20 predicted proteins | sample 1576481 | NCBI WGS metagenome assembly OGYG01 (sample SAMEA3541497, study PRJEB24748) | human gut metagenome | biome: human gut; feature: human-associated habitat; material: faeces | place: China | collected 2012 | reverse complement strand
TGCAAGTCTGGCTCTCCAGAAATATTGGTAAATCTTTGGTAAATTTGAGACTGAAGCACAAAAAACGCTTAAAAACGGGGCTTATGAGACGATATGAGACTTTTCATCATGCCCGGTAAATCCTGCCGTGGCAAACAAACAAGATTTTCTTCATCTTACTCTCCCAGCACCTCGCCCAGTGCCAGAACAGCGTTGCGGACGCACTCCGGGCAGGGGCACAGCGGTGCGCCGTTCTCTATCCCCTTCAGATCCTTGCAGATGGTAGCACCGCACTTTTCCTGAAAGTTTTGCAGCAGCTCCTTGGAAATGCGGGGTGTGCCCTTGCCGTCGGTGACGATGCCCGCCACCATCACACCGCCGATCAGTGCGCCGCAGGTGCTCTCCATGCAGCCCATGCCTGCGGCATAGCCTGCGCCCAGCTTCATCAGGGTGTCGGCATCCACCGGCAGCTTGTCCTCAAATGCCTTCAGCACCGCCTGTGCACAGTTGCACTGTCCAGTAGCTTTCCATGCGGCAGCCTGTGCCGCCCGTTCTTCGATGTTCATTTTACAGTCCTCTTTCTTTGATGAATCGTAGTTTATTCGACATTATCATAAAATTCCTGTAACACTGTTGCCAATTCCTCCGGAGATTCTATGTTTGCTTCATGACCTGCTTTCAGAAGTTCATGGAAGTGGGAATCGCTCAAATAACTGGCAAGTTCCTTTGAGGCTTTTTTGTTTGCGTTGTCCTTTTCCCCACAAACGATCAATGCCGGACAGGACACCTTACATAATGAATCCCTGAAATCCAATTCCGTCATCGTACCGCACAAACTGATCACATCTGCTTTTTTGAAGCCAAATTGCTTGAACATTGTATTCGGCATAAAGCGAAACAGCATATTCTGGAACTTCAATAGCTTTTCAGGCATTTTATATTGTGCTGCAATTAGCACCAGTGCCTTTACTTTATTCGGATGGTCTATCGCATAATTAAGTGCCAGAACAGCACCCAAGGAAAGCCCGCACAAGACGATTTCATCATGTTCCTTATCACACTCTCCTGAGAATGCAGCATACAGTTCCCCATAAGTGGCCGCTTTGTCCTCCAGCATCTCTGCCAAACTCAAGCAGACGCTGCTGTCCGAGACCTTCGTTTCTTTTATTACTCTGTCCCAACTGTCTGGTTTTTGTCCCAACCCATGCAAGTATAAAAACTTCATCTAATTTCCGCTCTCCTTCACACATCCTGCTGCTTCCTTTCCAGCGCTTCAAAGTGATACCGTGGCTTTCCCCTGCTCTTTTTGCCGTACTCGATGGCCTCTTTGGGGCAATAGCAGATGCACGCCATGCAGTGGGTACAGTTTTTGCCCCAGACCGGCTTTCCGTTTTCCAGATGGATGTTGTTCAGGGGGCACAGCTCCACGCACTTACCGCAGCCGATACAGGCTTCCGTTGTCCGGAAGGCATCGGCTTTTACAAAGAAGCGATAGAACACCGGGTTTACCGGGCCGCTCATAAGGCGGTCGTAGAGGTTGTCTCTCGGCGGGGGAAATTCCTGCCCGGCTTTGAGCTGGGTCAGCACCTTCTGAAGTGCAGGCTCTGCCTGCTCCACGATGCTCTTTGCCTGCTCCTTCCGGGGTGCATTGAACATGGCAATGTAGTTTTCCGGCATGATGATCTGGGCTGTGCCCATATACTGCAGCTGCTTTTGCGCCGCAAGCTGCCGGTTATAGCCTGCCGCATTGCCGATCTCGCTGCCGCAATCCATCACAAACCAGATGCGCTCTGCCCCGGTCAGCGCGATCTTGCCCAGCCACTCCGACACCACCCGGGGGATACGCCATGCGTAGGTAGGCGTGACCAGCACCACATCCCGCCCGGTCTGCACCGGGGCAGTATCCCCTGCCTTGATGCAGGCGTTCAGGTCGTAAAGCGGCATCTCCAACCCTTCGGCAATGCGCCGCGCCAGATACCGGCTGTTGCCGGTTCCCGTAAAATAAAGTACCATGGCTGCTCCCTCATTTTGTGTTTTTCAGTTACCTGTCTGCCCGACAAGCTGGATTTTTTCACTTCTTCGCCTTAGGCGCAATAAGTAGCATGACTGTCACAAGAATATATAAACCATACAGTAACCAAGTAATGGTATTGTTCCAAGGAAAACTCATTTCTGGATGGTTCAATGCAAACACTATAAATGCAATAGCTATAATCAGCATTATTAAACCGAGAATCCTTGATATACGCTTTTTCATGCAAAGCACTTCCTTGTCAAACTGGAATTGTTAATCTTGAACTGGTCCTATAATGCCAAATGCTATTGCATCAATAAAAAGCACGAACGCTATCACACGAACAATTAAAATAGTTGCAATGACTTTAATAACAAGTTGTTGATTTTGTCTTAAATTACTCTTACTAACAATCCTTAAGACAAAAATCAAAGCAACGAGGATGATAAAAGAAATAATATTATAAAGAACCACTGTTTTCATCTATGTGTCCTTCTTTTTTATATCAATTCCGAGTTGCCGCTCTCCGTATGCCATAGTCTCCGCACGCAAAAAGCCCTTTGCGGCAAGGTGTGTGCTTACACCTCACCCGCAAACTTCATGCCCCAGTTCATGCGGGTGTCGTACATCAGGCGGGTCAAGGCAAGGCTGTCCTGCGGGGTGTAGCGGTCACTGCCGGTACGTCCCTGCTTGACGCAGCGGCTTGCTTCCCGGATCTCATACTCAAAGCCGTTGATGTCCACCGGGCAGCGGATGACCTCCGGCTCTTTGCCCTCCATTTCCAGCGTCATGGTGCCGGTGGCTAAAATTCCCCACTTCATAACGGTACCTCCCGGTTTATTACTTTGGATTCGTTGCATCCAGTATACCATGGTTTTCTCCTACGGAAAAGATAGTGAAAAGCAAAAATGCCCCCGGAGGGCTTGTTCCAACTCTCCGGGGACAGATTCTATGCACCGGTATCTTTCATCTTGTTCCAAACATTCTCATCCATTATAATAGAGATAGAAAGAAGGTTCCAACATGAAACATCGCATTGTGACGGCTGCGCAGATGAAGGAAATTGAACGAGCCGGGGATGCCCACGGTCTGCCCTACCTGCAAATGATGGAAAACGCCGGACTGGCGGCTTACGCCGAACTGCAAAAGCAGTTTCCACATCCCGGCAGACTGCTGGTGGTCTGCGGAAAGGGCAACAATGGTGGTGATGGGTTTGTGATTGCCCGCGCCGCGGCAAAAGACGGCTGGAGTGTGACCGTTCTTCTGGCCGAGAACGAGCCGAAAACCACTGACGCCATCCGCAATTTTGAGCGTCTGCACTCCCTGCCGGTGCACATCTGCGCCGACGGTTCTGTACTGGAAACCCAGCACTTTGATGCTGCTGTGGATGCCCTCTACGGCACCGGGTTCCATGGTGAACTGCGGCCTTCCGGCCTTGCCGCCTGCGGTCTGATACGTTGTCTGCACAAAAGCGGTGCCTTTGTGTTGGCCGTAGACCTGCCCAGCGGCATCAACACGGATACCGGCGAGGTTGCCAAAGGTGCTGCTCATGCGGATCTGACCGTAACCTTCGACAGTTATAAGCCTTTGCATATCGCAAAAACCTCTGCGCCCCTGTGCGGAAAAATCATCTGTGCTGACATTGGCATCCGGGATGAATGGCACCCGAAGTTTTGACGAAGGCTTGCCGCTGCGGAAAAGCACCTGCACGCAAAAGACCCCGGCAGCTTTCAAGGCACGCCGGGGTTCTTTTTGTCATTCTGCTGCAAAATGTCTGCACTTTCTTGGCAGAACGCAGAAAATACAGAAACCGCTTGATTTAGCTCGGTTTCCGCACTAGAATGGAAACCAGAAAAGCAAGCACAGTTTCCACAAGGAGGACGCTCATGCAGGAAAAGCTCGATGCCCTTGTGCGCACGCAGGCCATGCAGTTATTCCGTCAACAGGGGCTGCATTTCACCATGCAGCAGGTGGCAGAGCCGCTGCATATCAGCAAAAAAACCATCTACACCGTTTACCCCTCCAAGGAGGCCCTTCTGCTGGACATGGTAGACCACGCCTTTGCGGACATCCACCGCTGCAAGCAGGAAATTCTGGCGGGCAGCGGTACTTTGCAGGAAAAGCTGCGGGCAGTCATCATTGCCATGCCGACGGAATATGCTGCGCTGGACCTGCGGCAGATGAAGGAGCTGGACGAGAAATACCCGGTGGTGGCGGCGCGGGTGCGCAGTCAATTGGAAAACGGGTGGGAACCCACCATGGCGCTGCTGGAACAGGCTGTGGCAGAGGGGGTCATGCGACCGGTGTCCCTGCCGGTACTGCGGCAGATGATCACCGCATCCATCGAGAGTTTTCTGGCAGACCGCAGTCTGGCAGAAAGCGGGGTGCAGTATGTGGCTGTACTGGAGGAAATGATCTCGATCTTACTGGAAGGAGTGCTGCCGCGATGAAACACAGTTTTTGCGATGATTGGGAGTTTACCCACCACTGGACCGAAGCCTTTGGCAAGGGCCTGCCGGTGCCAAAACAACAAGCCGTCCGCTTGCCCCATACCTGCCGGGAGGTGCCGCTGCACTATGCCTCTCCGGCCGATTACGAGATGGTCTGCGGCTACCGCAAACGGTTCCGGGTGCCGCCGGCGCAGGCTGCGCCCCGGCTGTTCCTCCTCTTTGACGGAGCCGCCCATCAGGCAGTGGTGCGGGTCAACGGCAGGGTTGCCGGGCAGCACCGGGGCGGCTATACCGGCTTTGCGGTGGAGATCACCGACCTTGTGGACCGGGAGGGTGAAAACCTGCTGACCGTGCAATTGGATACCCGTGAAGACCCGGCCATTCCACCCTTTGGCTTTGTCATCGACTACCTGACCTACGGCGGGCTGTACCGGGAGGTCTGGCTGGAAGCTACGGCAGAGAGCCGCCTGACCGACCTGTTCGTCTACACGCCCACCCTGCATGAGGCTGTGGTGCAGTGGACGGCAGAGCTCACACCCGCAGCCGTGGCGGTCCGCATCCGGCTGGAGACCACAGACGGCACCCTGCTGGCAGAGCAGACCGCACAGGCGGCAGAAACCGGGAAGATGCAGTTTTCCGTCCCGGATGCACAGCCGTGGGATACCGAGCACCCGGTTTTGCATCATGCCGTGGCAGAGCTTTTGAACGCAGCCGGACAACCCATTGATCGCAAACAGGTGACGTTTGGCTTGCGCACCGCAGAGTTCCGGGCGGATGGCTTTTACCTCAACGGCAAAAAGACCTTCCTGCGGGGTCTGAACCGACACCAGAGCTACCCTTACATCGGCTACGCCGCACCGGAAAGCCTGCAGCGGGAGGATGCCCGCGTTTTGCAGGAGGAGCTGCACTGCACCGCCGTGCGCACCAGCCACTACCCCCAAAGCCAGTATTTTCTGGACGAGTGCGACCGGCGGGGTCTGTTGGTGTTCACCGAGCTGCCGGGCTGGCAGCACATCGGGGACGACAACTGGAAGGATGCCGCCTGCGAGATGCTGCAGGAGATGATCTTGCAGAACCGCAATCACCCCAGCATCATCCTGTGGGGCGTGCGCATCAACGAGAGCGTGGACGACGATGCCTTCTACACCCGCACCAATCAAATTGCCCATCAGCTGGACCCCAGCCGTGCTACCTCCGGCGTGCGGTATCTGGAAAAAAGCCATCTGCTGGAGGATGTCTACGCCTACAACGATTTTTCCCACAACGGCACAACGCCCGGCGCAAAGCCCAAAAAGGACGTGACCCCGGATATGGGCAAGGCGCTGCTCATCTCGGAGTGCAACGGTCACATGTACCCCACCAAAGCCTTTGACGATGGCCCTCATCGGCAGGAGCACGCCTTGCGGCACGTCCGGGTGCAGAACGCCGCCTATGCCAGCAAGGAGCACGCCGGGTGCTTTGGCTGGTGCATGTTCGACTACCAGACCCACAAGGACTTTGGCTCCGGTGACCGCATTTGCTACCACGGTGTGCTGGACAGCTTCCGCAACCCCAAATTGGCGGCAGCGGTCTATGCCAGTCAGGGCGATACTGACCCGGTGCTGGCGGTCAGCTCCTCCATGGACATCGGCGATAACCCCGCCGGGCAGCTGGGCACGGCCTATGTTTTCAGCAATGCCCAACAGGTAAGGCTTTACAAAAACGATGTGTTCGTCACCGCCCTGCGCCAAAGCGAATGGACGGCGCTGCCCCACCCTCCCTTTGTGATGGACGATCCCATTGGCGAGCTGCTGGAAACGCAGGAGCACTTTTCCCCCGCCAAGGCAGCCGCTGTGCGGGACTGCCTGCTGGCCGCCGGGAAATATGGCTTGGCAGGGCTGCCGCTGGCCTACAAGGTCAAATTCGGCTGGTGTATGCTGCACTACAAAATGAGCTTTGAAGATGGCGTGGCGCTTTACGGCAAATATGTGGGCAACTGGGGCGGCGAAGCTACCCGCTGGCGGTTCGATGCCGTGCAGGACGGCAACGTGGTGCGCAGCGTGACCCTCTGCCCCAGTGCAAAGCTGCACTTGGAAGTCAAGGTCAGCCGGACGGCTCTTCGGGAAAAAGATACTTACGATATGGCCGCTGTCCGGGTGCGCATTCTGGACGAGAACGGCACCCTAGCCCCCTACGCACAGTTCCCGGTGCAGTTTGCGGTGGAGGGCAGCGCTGCCCTTGTGGGTCCACAGACCGCCGTTGCCGAGGGCGGCATGACCGGAACCTATCTGCGCACCGTGGGCACTGCCGGAGAAGCCCTGCTGACCGTTTCTGCACCGCAGACCCAGCCCGTTGTGCTGCGGTTCACCATTGAAAAGGAGGACGCTGTATGGAACTGACCCTGAAACAGAAAACCGCATTTGGTATTGGTGCCGTGGGCAAGGATATGGTATATGCTCTGTCGGCTTCTTACGTCATGTATTATTATCAGGATGTGCTGGGGCTTTCGGCCAGCTTCGTGGGCGTCGTGCTCATGGCGGCCCGGTTCTTTGATGCCTTCAACGACCCCTTTATGGGGGTTCTGGTAGCAAAGACCCGCACCCGCTGGGGACGTTTCCGTCCGTGGATCTTTTCCGGCACGCTGCTCAATGCGCTGGTGCTCTACGCCCTGTTTGCCGCCCCGGTGCTGGACGAAGCGGCGCTGATGGTCTATTTCAGCGTGGTGTACATCCTGTGGGGCGTCACCTATACCATGATGGATATCCCCTACTGGTCCATGATCCCCGCCGTGACCCGCACCCCAAAAGACCGGGAGAACCTTTCCATGGTGGGGCGTACCTGTGCAGGCGTTGGCTCTGCCCTCATCGCTATGTTCACCATGCTGCTGGTGGGAGCCCTTGGCGGCGACAGCGAGCGCGCTGGCTTCCGCTGGGTGGCATTGATCGTAGCGGCAATTTTTGCAGTGACAGAGCTGGTGTGCTGCATTTCCATGAAAGAAACCACCCCCAGTGAGATGAAGACCGCCACCGTAAAGGAGATGTTCTCCACCCTGTTCCGCAACGATCAGGCTATGGTAGTGGTAGGCAGCATCGTGCTGATCAACTCGGCGCTGTACCTTACCTCCAACTTCATCATCTATTTCTTCAAATACGACCTTGGCGGTGCAGGCTGGAAAGCCACCTACACCCTGTTTTCCACCGTGGGCGGTGCGGCGCAGATCCTTGGCATGATGGTGCTTTACCCGCTGCTGCGCAAAAAGTTCAGCAGCACGCAGGTATTTTACCTGAGCCTTTTGCTGGCGCTGTGCGGCTACGGCATGCTGCTGGTGTTCTGCCTGACCGGCCTGTCCCACAGCCTTGCCCTGCTGTGCATTCCGGGCGTGGTGGTGTTCGCCTGCAACGGAATGCTGACCGTGCTGACCACCCTGTTCCTTTCCAACAGCGTGGATTACGGTCAGCTCAAGACCGGCCGCCGGGAGGAGAGCGTCATCTTTTCCATGCAGACCTTTGTGGTCAAGGCTGCCTCCGGTGTGGCGGTATTCCTGACCGGCATCGGGCTGGACCTCATCGGTCTTGTGGGCAACACGGAGGAGACCGGCCCGGTGGCAGTACAAAGCGCCGGAACCCTGCTGGGTCTGCGCCTGATGATGACCGTTCTGCCCATGCTGGTGCTGGCTGGTGCGCTGGTGCTGTTCCGCCGCAAGTTCGTTCTGACCGATGCCCGCGCTGCCGAGATCAGTGCACAGCTCCACGGGGAGGAAGCGCACCATGACTGAAACGCTGCACTGGTACGCGGAAACTTCCGGCGGCGTGCAAACAGGCACCTGCACGGTCACGGAGAATGGCGGTGCGCTGCATCTGACGGCAGACCTGCCCGCCGGGACGCTGAAGGCGGTGCGTGCCGAGATGCCGTGGACGATGGAAGCAGACGAGCGTCTGTTCATGAACGGCTACCAGACATGGACCTACAGCCCGGAGCTGGACCGGAACGGAAAGCTGCGCGGCACCGACCACATCCCCGGCTTTCTGCGCAAAAAATATGCCTTTGACCGCTACGGCGATTATCATTTTACGCCTTATGGGCATCAAAAGGGGCAGAGCCACGGCTTTTCCTACTGCTATTTCCGCAAGGGCACACAGTTCCGGCTGGTGGCATCGCTGGACGAGAAGCCGGGCTACACCATCCTCCGCTACGACAGCGGCAAAGCCCTGCTGACGCTGGAGCGTGACTGCGCCGGGGTGGAGCATCCCGGCGGCAGTTTCCCACTCCTTGACCTGTTTTTTGCCGAGGGCGGCGAGACCGAGGTGTTCGGCGGCTGGTTTCAGGCTATGGGCATCAAGCCCCGGACTGAAAAGAAGCTGGCAGGCTATTCCAGTTGGTACAACCGCTATCAGGACATCACCGAGGATACCATCCGGGAGGACCTGACCGGCTGCCGCAGCCTGCTTTGCCCGGGAGACCTGTTCCAGATCGACGATGGCTGGGAGCCGGAGGTGGGCGACTGGCTGGAAACAGATGCACAGAAATTCCCCCACGGGCTGAAAGGCATGGTGGAGGAAATTCACGCCGCCGGATTTCAGGCTGGGCTATGGCTTGCACCCTTTGTGTGCGAAAAGGACTCTGCCCTTTTCCGGCAGCACCCGGACTGGCTGCTGAAGGTGAACGGTGCACCGTGGTGCTGCGGCTGCAACTGGAGCAGCTTTTATGCGCTGGATATCGACAACCCGGCCGTGCTGGATTATCTGCGCCGGGTATTTGACCGGGTGCTGAACGACTGGGGCTTCGACCTTGTCAAGCTGGATTTTCTGTACGGTGCTGCCCCCTTTGGCAACGCCCGCGAGAGCCGGGCAGCCCGGATGTACCGTGCTATGGAGCTGCTGCGTAGCTGGTGCGGGCAAAAGCAGATTCTCGGCTGCGGCGTACCGGTGATGCCGGCTTTCGGGCTGGTGGATTACTGCCGTGTCAGCTGTGACGTAGGGCTGGACTGGGACGATGTGTGGTATATGCGCCTGTTCCACCGGGAGCGGGTGTCCACAAAGCAGGCCATCAACAACACGCTATTCCGGCGGTAGCTCAATGGCCGTGCCTATGGCAGCGACCCGGATGTGTTTTTCCTCCGGGAGGAAAACTGCAAGCTGACGGCAGAGCAAAAACGCACCCTTGCCACGGTCAATGCCCTGTTGGGCAATGTGTTCCTTACCTCGGATATGCCGTCCCGCTACACACAGGCGCAGCGGGCAGAATACCGCCGTCTGCGCACCCTCTTTGAGCACGCCACGCAGGTGCAGGCAGAAGCGGAAAACGACCGTCTCTATATCCGGTATCTGCTGGACGGAACTCCACAAAAATTATGTTTCGACCTGTTCTGACAGTGCGAACAAACCACAACAAAACCACACCCGCCCATGTACTGTGCTTTGCACACAATACGCAGGCGGGTGTTTTGCTGTTCTTCCGGTACGATCCTCAATTTTTTAAATACAGCTTGGGTCTGTGCAGCGCCGATAGTGTCACATCCTTCGCTCAAGGTTCTGCCGGAACAGCTCGTACGCCGCCCGCAGATCCTCCGGCAGGCGCTTCAAGGTCTCTGCCCGCAGTTCCTGTGGCATCCCGTAAAAGGCTTCGGCAATGCCGCCGGTGATGCAGGCAAGGGTGTCGCTGTCGCCGCCAAGGGAGACCGCATTGCGGAGCGCATCTTCAAAGCTATTGCTTTCCAGAAAGGCAATGATGGCCTCCGGCACGGTCTGTTGACAGGTCTCCACATGGCGATAGCCCGGACGAATCTCATCGCAGGTGCGGCTCAAATCGTAGCCGAAGGTCTGCTCCACATACTGCCGGATCTCCGGCTTTCTGTGGCCGGTGCGTGCCAGAAAAATGGCCGCAGCCGTGGCCTGTGCGCCCTTAATGCCCTCCGGGTGGTTGTGGGTGACCTCGGCAGTCACCTTTGCCATCTCCAGCGTTTTGTCCAGCGTGTCAAACAGCCAGCCTGCCGCCGCCACCCGCATGGCAGAGCCATTGCCAAAGCTGCCGTAGGGCTGCGGATGCTCCGCACACAGCCACCGGCGGAACATCCCGCCGTAACCGGCATCGGGATACACATTGCCCAAACGCCGCATTTCGTACCGCACTTCGGCAAAGGTTTTCTGTGCATCTCCCTGCCCCGCCATCAAGCCCCGTGCCACTGCAAGGGTCATAACGGTATCATCCGTGAAGTGCGATCTTTCGCTCAGCAGGGGGAAATCCTTGCTCTTGTGATTGTTCCGGTCAAACTCGTAGGGGCTGCCTACCATATCGCCCAAAATTGCTCCTAACATAAAATACCCTCCGTATCTGTGGTGTTTCGTCTTTCTGACAAAAGGATACCACAAACCGGAGGGCAAAAGGTCAACGGGCAGACGACAAATCACGCACCCAGCTGTTCCTGATTCCATTGGAACAAAAGGGTGTTGACCTGATTGATGTTATAAATTTTTTGTTCCAAACAGTACCGCACGATCCAATCCCGCTTGGAGCCATCGGAGAAGGCATAGCCTGCGCTTTTAAGCAGGTCGATGGTCTCATCCTCCGACAGATGCAGCCCCACGGCAAAGGCAAGCACGGTCTTCTTTTTGGGGTTGTAGTCCCGGTTGCACTGAATTTTGGAGAAATGCTGCCGGGAGATGTTGGACTGCTTGTACACGGTGGAATCCTTCAGCCCCCGCTCATCAATGAGCCGCAGCAGCCGGGTGGTGAAGCTCTCGCCCAGGTTGTCCATCAGGTGTTCCAGACTGCGGGCAGCCCGAATGCCGGGGTACACACTGCCCTGCCCGGCTCGCAGTGCCCGATGGCTTCACAGGCGGCGGTCAGCTCCTGCTCCCCTGCTGCCTGATAGATGGCACGACTGGTGCCGCTGCCCTGCAAAAGGTTCCGGTTCGCCGGGTTGACGATGGCATCCGCTGTTACCTTGGTGATGTCGTTGCGGATCATCAAAAAAGGCATGGTGGTTCCTCCCTCATGTGGTTTTTCACATTTCCCGCTGCTCCACAATTTCCAGACTGTCCCGCCCGACATGGCAGAGCAGGAACAGCACCCTCACACCTGCGGCTTTCGCTTCGGCCAGCGCTGTGCCAAACTCCGGCTGCGTATCAACATTCGGCCTCACCTCGGTGATGCCTTCCATCTGAATTACAAAGGCCACTATGCACCGATACCCTGCCCGCTGCGCCTGCGCTAACTCATGCAAGTGCTTCACGCCCCGTTCGGTGGGCGCATCCGGGAAATAACCGATGCCGCCCACTTCCAATGTGCAGCCTTTGACCTCCAGCAGGTATTTCTGTTCGCCCTTTTCCATGTAAAAATCAATGCGAGATCTGCCATAAGCAAACTCCGGCCTGACTAGGTCAAACTCCTGCTTTGAGAGCCATTCTCCTACCACCTTGTTGGGTGCCTGACTGTCCATGTTGACCCAGCCAAGTTCCTGCTTGTGTACCGCCACAAGGTCGTATTTTGTCTTGCGCTTCGGGTTGTCCGACACTTCCAGACGCACCGCCGCACCGGGCAGCAGCAGTTCCTTACACCGTCCGGTGTTTTTGACATGGACGGTTTCCACCGTGCCGTTCACATCTACATGGGCAATAAAACGGTTGGGGCGGTCAAGAAAAATGCCGTCCGCGATCTCTCTGTATTTCAATGTTTACTCCATTTTCATTTTCGTCTGATACGCCTGCGCCGTCCGAGCATCAAAGCAGCAGAAGATGACCCTCATATCGTAGTCGGCGTGGTTTTGCAGCCAATCCACCACGGTACAATATCCTCGTACGTTGGTTTCTTGCGAGTATAATACTTCATCCTCTGCACAAGGTCAAGCAGAACATTTTCAGCGCTACATCATCCCTCTGGCTACACACCAAAACAGGCTCCTGCAAGCGTTTAGCCACTGGCAGGAACCCGTTTATTTCTTAGTGCTTCATCATCCACAGACCATGCAAGTTGCAGTAGGCGTATATTAACACCGACTTTGGGCTTATCGGCAATAAATTTCAATGGCTTTCTGAGCAAATTCTGCCGCGCCCTCTCCCCCGGCAGCGTTGATGTTCTCCGTAAACTCGCCGCCGGCACCGTACATCTGTCCAAGTTGATACAAAATGGGCTTCGTGCAGGTATAGTAATTCTCGGTGATAAAGTCCTGCAGCTTTTTCACCTGCGCCTGTACTGCGGGGTCTGCCGGTTCTCTGGTTTGCAGCGTTCCGAATGCCGCTACGAGCCCCATCAACTGCTCGTTGATGCTGCCAAATTCCTTCTGCGTCCGCCGGGCGTTTTTTGCCTCAAATTCCTGATACTCTGTGGTTTCGCCCCACTCTTTCTTTGCGCGTTCTGCGTATTCCTTGATCTTCTGTGTGTCAAATGCGTTGAAGTCCATAACGTTTCCTCCTGTTGTCCGAATCTTCTCCGCAAGAGCGATCAACTTTTCCAGATGCTGTTTTTTCAGGGTCAGCAATGTGATCTGCTGTTCCAGTGCCTTTTCCCGGTCAAACTCCGGGTTTTTCAGAATTTTTCGGATATCCTCCAGTGAAAATTCCAGTTCTCGGAATAGCAAGATCTGTTGCAATCGTTCCAGTGCAGCATCATCATACAGGCGATAGCCTGCCTGCGTTCGATGCGCCGGATGCAGCAGACCGATTTTATCGTAATATTGCAGCGTCCGAATGCTCACCCCGGTCAGATTGCTCACTTCCTTGACAGTCATCATTTCGTTTTCCTCCCTTGCGACAAGCTCAGTATACGCTATGACGCAACGTCAGGGTCAAGTATTTTTTTATAAAGTTTTCTTTCTGCCATTTGCCGTAAGCATCCCTATACTGTGGGGATACCCTCAGCTTCCCATAGCGATGAGCACCAGCACGACCACCACCGCGATAGCGATGAGGCAGCCGCAGCCGCTGCCATCTCCCCCGCCGCCACCATTGTTGTGGTTCCCACCGCCGCCAGACGAACCGCCAAAGTTGCGGTTGAAAGCCGTCATGTATTGGGCATAGCCCGTGTCGCCTTTGCCGAAATAACCGTAATCACCGTTTGCCATGGTATTTTCCTCCGTCTGAAGTGTGTTTTGTTTCTTCTGAGATCATTTTACCAAAGGTGATGTCCCATAAAACTCACTTTCAGCATTTCTTTGCAATGTCATTCTTCTCCGATTCCCAGATACGCATCGATGTCTGTGATGCCCTCCCCGCTGACCTCCACCAGATCTTCAAAGGGCACCACGGTGTCGCCCACCTGCAAGGTGCGGAACACCGGGTCGATGCGGTCCGCTTCTCCGGTCAGCGTGATGTAGTTGCCCACCGCCGGAACCTCCGGGTGGTCAGTGTCCTCTTTGAAATACCGCACCGTGATGGTCATGCCTTTCGTGACCTGCATCAGCCGATCGGACAGGGCGGACATTTCTTCCTCGGTCAGAATGCGCTTGGGTACACGCTCGGTGCGCTGCTTTTCTGCGGCAAGCTGTTCGTCATACCCTCGCAGCGGAGAGAAGGGCGAGAAAATTTTGGCACGGTTCTGAAGGGTCATGCGGGGGTGCTTGCGGAGGGATTCTTCGGTCTGGGGGCGTTCCATCTCCAGGATGTCCCCGTACTTTTGGGCGGTCTCCAGCCCGATTTTGCTATTTTTGTAGTTTTCCATCTGAACCTCCCGCACTATGCCCGCCGATCTGCGCGTTGCGCTGTCGCATGGTGGCACCTTCTTCGTAGCTGCTGGCTTTCAGCACGGCGTTTTTGCCGTACTTGTTCTTGATGCCCAGCATGGCTTGCTGGAGTTTTTTCTCCTTTTCCAGCTTCTTGGTGTCGGTGAAAAAGTCCACCTGATAGATACCCTCGTCCGGCGTGACCTTGTTGGCGTTGATGGTAATGCGCCGCACCGTCAGCGCCGGGTCGGTAATGCGTTCAAACAGCTTTGCACTTTCGTTGATAAGGGTGCTGCCCAGATTGGTGGGGACATCAAACCGGACGGTGCCGTGGGCTGCCTTGGGGATGATTCTGCCGTAGCGGTCGGTCTGGGTCAGACCACGGTAGCCGCCCTTGTCCACGTTCTCCCGGTCGTAGCCTATCTCCAAGGTGATGGATTCCGTCACCAGTTTCTTTTCGGTAAGCCGGAACATCAGAATTTCCGCCATCTCCCGGACGATGAGCTTGGCTTTGTCGTTGGGGTAAGGGCAGGTCAGCACCTGTCCCTCGCTGATGCTATTGGTGCTGGGCTTGTAGCTTTTGATCTCAGCCATACCGCAAGGCTCATAGCCCCATGCGTGGTCGATGAGAATTTCTGCATCCACGCCAAAAATCTCATACAGCCGATCCTCCCCGTAGATAGAAAACCGTGCCAAGTCCCCCATGGTGTAGATACCATGGGATTCCAGCCTCTTGACAGTGCCGGGACCGGTCATCCAGAAATCCGTCAGCGGGCGATGGTTCCACAGCAGATACCGATAGGACTGCTCGTCCAGCTCTGCGATGCGGACACCATCCTTGTCCGCCGGGATGTGTTTTGCAACAATGTCCATGGCCAGCTTTGCAAGGTAGAGGTTGGTGCCGATGCCTGCCGTTGCGGTGATGCCGGTGTTGTACAGCACCTCCCGCACCATGGTCATGGCAAGCTCGTGGGCGCTCATGTGGTAGTAGGGCAGATAGCCCGTCACATCAATAAAAACCTCGTCGATGGAGTAGGGGTAGATATCCGCCGGGGACACATATTTGAGGTAGGTCTTGTAGATTTGGGTGGAAACGTCCAGATACCGCTGCATCCGGGGCGGCGCAACAATGTAGCTCAGCCCTAGCGTCGGGTCTGCGTTCAGGGCATTGGCATCAAAAGAGGTGCGGGCAAAGTGGTACTTGCCATCCTCTCCCCGGACTGCCTTGTGCTGCCGGATGGCAGTTTGCAGCCGCTGGGCGTTGACCTCTTTCACCCGCTGAACGGCTTCAAACAGCCGTGCTCTGCCGGGTATCCTGTAAGCTTTTAAGGACGGCGACACCGCAAGACAGATGGTCTTTTCGGTGCGGGAGGCGTCCGCCACCACCAGATTGGTGGTCAGGGGGTCCAGATGGCGGTCTACGCACTCCACCGAGGCATAGAAGCTTTTCAGGTCGATTGCCAGATAGGTGCGCTGCGCTGCCATACTTCAGTCCTCCTTTGCAAAAGTCACAACTATTTATCTTATTATAATAAATATTTACGTTGTTTTCAAGATGGAACGGCTATTTTATCTGTGATATAGACAACAAAAAAGAGTGGCAGCATTTCAAGCTGAAACGCTGTCACTTTTTTATAGGGCTGCTGCCCTATATACAAAAAAGCCGCCGAGGATACTGTTCATGTTGTAGTTGGTTCATTGCAATTTCAGCTTACAACAAAAAATGAGATAGGCCCCCCTTTCGGGGAAGTCTATCTCATTTTTTCGTTGGGGCTATTTTGCAACAGCCCCTCCTTATAACACCCCTGCCTTACAGTTTGGAAGAAACGCTTAGTGCTTCAGTTCCAGCAGCGCATCGCCCTGCTTTACAGTGCTACTGGCTTTAGCCGCGACAGCGGCATAGTCATCGGTATTGCAGACAATAAGCGGCGTGGTCACGGGATAGCCTTCGGCCTTAATGGCTTCCAGTTCAAAGCGGATCAACGGCTGACCTTTCTTCACCTTGTCACCCTCGTTGACGAGGTAGGTAAAGTGCTTGCCACCCAGCTTGACCGTATCGATGCCGATGTGCATCAGCAGTTCGGCACCGTCAACCGTGGTCATGCCCACGGCATGGTGGGTCTCAAAGGTGGAGGAGATCTCACCGTCAGCAGGTGCCACCAGTTCACCGTCGC
>OGYG01001343.1_pt1 | contig 16379 bp, 13 predicted proteins | sample 1576481 | NCBI WGS metagenome assembly OGYG01 (sample SAMEA3541497, study PRJEB24748) | human gut metagenome | biome: human gut; feature: human-associated habitat; material: faeces | place: China | collected 2012 | reverse complement strand
CGCGCGCCTTCTTACCCTCGCCACCGCAGCCGCACCCGCAGCCGCCGTCCTCGGAAGGGACCGTGTTGGCGTCGACCAGCTTGAACATCTGACGATCAGTCATGTGTCTTCCTTACATTCTTAGGCCCGCGACGAGCCTTTGGGTGAACCTCATTCAGTGTAGGCATGCCTCATCCGGCCGCGCGCGTTCACTTAATGAGGAACTCGGCCTCGACCTCGACGCTCACGTTGAGGGGCAGCGCGGCGACGCCGACGGCGCTGCGCGCGTGCTGGCTGCCGAAGATCTCGCCGAACAGCTCGGAGGCGCCGTTGATGACGCCGGCCTGGCCGTAGAAGTCGGGGCGCGAGGACACGAAGCCTACGACCTTGACGACGCCCGCGAGGTTGTCGATGCCGCCCGCGACGGAGGCGGCCGCTGCCAGGGCGTTGAGGGCGCACACGCGCGCCGCGTCTTTGGCGTCCTCGGGGTCCGCGCCGTCTTCGCCGACGGCTCCGATGCACACGGGCTCGCCGTTCACGACGGGGATCTGGCCGGAGGTGCGCACGACGCCGCGGTCGATGACGGCGGGCACGTAGGCGGCGACGGGGGTGGCGACGGCGGGCAGTTCGAGGCCGAGTTCGGCGAGTTTTTCGGAGGGGAGCATGGGGGTCCTTTCGTTGTCATTGACGAGGCCGGGGCCTCGTTGGTTGCTCCCAGTGTAGTTGGGCGCCTCGAAGTGATGGCAGGTGGGCGCACGGGGGCAGGGGTTGGGCATTCTTGACTCCTTGTGCGTTGTCTCATAGGGTGCGGGGAAGACTTGCCGACCGGTAGAGGAGGGACCGTGCCTGATTTTTCCATCAATGACGAGCAGATCAAGGCCGTCGCGAAGAAACTGAGCGACGTCAAGGACAGCTTCACGGGGATGAAGGCCCCTGGCCCGTTTGGCAATAGGGGATTCGGTTCTTTGTCGCTCGCGCTCACGCACGCGGCTTTCACGGCCAAGATCGCGGGACGCTGCATGAATATCGTGACGTGGCATGCGTCGACCGATGCGGCGCTGCACGATACGACGAAGCAGAGCGAGCAGAACGATCAGCAATGGGCCGCATTGTTCCGCTCGGATCTGAAGACCCCACTGTAAGGGAGCCACTGTGAGGGAGCCACTGTGACCGGATATTTTGAGTCACTGATCAACGACGTCCCCGGAAACGCCGACAACCTTGCAACACTGGCCATTCAGTGGGACGCCTACGGAATTTCCTGTAATGACTATGCCGATGATGTGGCACATTCAGCCAGAGCAGCACGTGAATGGGAAGGCGCGGCTCGCAGTGCGTTCAACGCTTCGCTCACTCGCCAGAGGAACCGCTACCTGAACCTCGGCGGTGACTCCACTACCGCTTCCTCCGCTATCAAGGTCTACGAGGGTGCCGTGCGTTCAGGGCAGAGCTACATTGAGAACCTGCGCTATCAGGCGTCAAAGCTCGACGAAGAGGTAGACGAGGCTCCTATTCCCCCGCTGGCCAGAGCGACATTCATACCCGCAGCGAACGCTCTTGTTTTCGCGGCGCACATTCGAATCGAGTCCGTCAAGCGGGCAGCCGACACGTGCGCACAGGACCTCGCGCGCATCGTACACATCGAGCCCGTCCAGGTAAACGACAACAACAACCCCACGGAAGGTGGGCAGATGGGGCAGCTGTCGCAGAATGATATTGCCCAGATCCAACAGGACCTTGACGCACTCAAGGACGGGACGTTCGACTGGAGGGGGGTGACGCAGGGGCAGATCGGCGACTGCTACTTCCTGGCCTCCATGGCCGCTATGGCCCAAACACCGGAGGGGCAAAGAAGGCTCGCTTCCATGGTTCAGCCCCACTACGACGAGCACGGCAACGTGGATGGCTACGTCGTTCGACTCCCAGCCGACCCCGCTCACCCCGACGACTCACCAGCGAACGAAGTCTTCGTGCACAGCAAGTACATTAACGGCGCAATGCAGGACCCGGATGGTTATCAGACCGGTGAGGAGCCTCATGTTGGCATTTATTCCATCCTGGAAGCCGCGTGGGGACAAAATCACCCCGGAGGCTCACACAGCTCCGGCAATACTCCGCCAGGCATGAGCGGCGGTCTGTCTTCCGGTGCTCTCCCCGTTTTCACCGGGAAGCCCGCTACCGAACTGGGATCAGGCGGCTACGACGCCAACGAACGTAATCAGATCATTCAGGCTTCGCAACAGCATCGGCCCATGGCTTGCGGCAATTCCCCCATCAGTGCCCCATTCGCCAACGGGCCGGTCTCAGTTGACGCGACGGTCGATGGGCAGCCCGCTCAAATCAAGCTCGGCGGAGTGCATGCGTACACCATTGTTTCTGCCGACACGAATGGGGTGACCCTGTGCAATCCACACGGTAAGAACATCTACTCGTCGGGTGGAGTCGCGCCCGCCACCTTCACTCTGTCTTGGGAAGACTATGAGAAGTACTACGGCAACACGGCGATCGGAAGTCGGTAGGCCATGCGCAATGTGTCCCCATTCCTAGTTGCCGTCGCGTCCACGTGCATGGCGGCGGGAGTCCTGCTCACGGCGTGCCTGCCGACACCCCACACGCCGACGCCGACTCCCTCACCAACCGTCACCACCGCGAGCCCCACGCCCGCGCCGTCACCCACGATGAGCACACCCATGCCAGAGTGCAACGGATGGATCACCACCGTCGACGAAACCGCACAATTCGCCCCCGGAAAGAGACGGAGCGACCCTTCCTTCATCATCACCGATGTCGGAATCAAGGACGGCCTCATGTACGCCGAGCTCCTAGGCGGGTGGGCCGACGGCTACCCCGGCTGGATCGACGACAGCCTCTACGTCGGCGAGCCGAAGCACGTCCCAACCATCGGCACATTCACCCTCCTCGACGTCATAACCGCACAAGCCGTCTACGGCCACGGCTCAGCCACCTTCTGCTTCGAACCCGACCCAGACTTCGAAGTCTCCAGCACGATCTGACCCATGACACACACGTTCCGCCAGCCCGCGCACGCGGCCGGGGCTAGGTGGCGCTCGTGGGTAACACAGGAACGTGTCCCGTCGACGCGACTGTGCCCCGCGCGCTCACGAGCTCGCGGGGCACAGCTTCCTGGAAACGTCAGTTCGCACTGACTCTGCGGCCACTCCGACCGTTGGGACCGAGCCTACAACCGGGCCCGGCTAGCTCCCAGTTCCGACCGCCCGTCGGGGCTGGCTGCCGATCGGAGATGGCCGTCAGTTCTGGGACGCGACCGGAGGCTGACCACCCTCACCTGGGCCACCCGCCGGGGGCTGACCGCCCTGACCCGGACCACCGGCCGGGGGTTGTCCACCCATCCCCATGCCGCCCTGGCCGGCGGGCGCCTCGGTGGATGTGCCATCGACGCTCACCGTGTAGGTGGAGCCGTTGGTCATACCGGAGGTCGAGTAGATGACGTTACCGAAGGCCTTGGGCGAGGTGTAGGTGCCCAGGACCGAACCGTTGGCGTCGGTGATTGTCACCGTGGACCCAGCGGAGCCGGTCGCCGAGGCGGAGACCCAGCCCTGGCCGTCGGTCGTGGTCGGCGTCTCCACCATCTCGCCCGTGGCGAAGGCGATGACCGTACCGCCCGTGATGCTCATGGCACCGTTGCTGTCCAGGGCCCCGTTGGCGCCGGAGGCCGGACCGTAGACGGTAGTCGTGCCGCCGCTGATGGTCAGCGAACCGTTGGAGTCGAGGCCGTCGCCGTTCGCGTTGACGGTCACGGTGCCGCCGGTGATGGTGAGCTGCTCGCCGGTATCCTCCATCGAGCCGCCGCCACCCGGACCTCCGGGCCCCATGCCGCCGGGGGCCGTCGGGTCGGTGGTGGTCGTGGCGGTGTCGGAGGCCGTCGAATCGGAGCTGGACTCGGCGGTGGCGGCCAGGCCGGCCTCAACGGTGATCGAGCCCGAGGCGTTGATGCCGTCGTCGCTCGACGTCAGGTCGACCGTGCCGTCGGAGATCGTGATGAGTCCGCCCTCGAGGGCCTCGTTCGACTGAGTGACGGTCACGCTCGCGCCGTCCAGGACGGCGGCGACCTCGGTGTGCACGCCATCGTCGCCGGAGGCGGCGGTGATTGTGCCGGAGCTCAGGCGCAGCGCGCCGTTCGAGTGGATGGCGTCATCCCCGGCGTCGATGGTGGTCACTCCGCCGTCGACGATGATGTAGGTCTGCGCCTTGATGCCCTTGGTCGAGCCCGTGGAGGGCTTGCCGGCCGAGGCGCCGCCGCCCGAGGTGATCGACAGGGTGCCGCCGGTGACGATCGCGTCGGTGTACGCGTCGATGCCGTCGCCGCCCGAGGTCAGGGTGACGGTTCCGTCCACGATGGACACGTAGCCCTTGGTGTCGTCGTTGTCCTGGTCGGACTTGAGGGCGTCGCCGCCGGCGTTCACGGTGACGGTGCCGCCGGCGACAGTCAGGGAGTCCTTGCCGCGCAGGCCGTCGTCCGAGGCGGTCGCGTTGATCGTGCCGCTCAGGACGTACAGGTCGTCCTTGGAGGTGATCGCGTCCGATGCGCCGGAGGTCACGTTGAGCGTGCCCGCCCCCGTGATCGTCAGGTCCATGTCGGCGTAGATCGCGGCGTTCGCCTCCTCATCGCCGGTGTAGGTGCCGTCGGTGACCGTCGATGTGCCCTCGAGGGACAGGACGAGGTCGTCGCCGCTGGTCGCCTCGATCGCGGCACCGGTGGTCGAGGTGATGGTCGCGTTGTCGAGGATCAGGACGACCCGGTCCTCAGCTCCCGCGGCCACGACGACCTTGCCGGTGAAGGAGCCGCTGAGCTTGTAGACGCCGGCCTTGGAGATGGTCAACACGCCGCCGCTCACGCTCACGGCGTCGGACGAGGAGGTCGCGGTCGTGCCGCTGAGCGTCACGTCGACGGCGTCCGAGGCCTTCCAGTCGCTGTCCTTCACGTAGGAGGCCTTCGCGTTCGAGGCCAGGGCGTCGGCCGCGGTGGGCGGCGCGGTCGTGTCGCCGTTGGTTCCGGCGGCCGCGACGGCAGCGGTCGCGCTCGTCGCGCCACCACCGGAGGACGCAGCGCCCGAGGCGCCGCAGGCTCCCAGCGCCAACGTTCCGACGAGGGCGATCGCGCCGATCGACCGGGCGGGTGTCATGATCTTCTTCAGGGCTTTCATTGCTATGTCTCTTTCATGCGATTAACGCATGTATGTCCTATGCTCAGCGCTTACGTTTCGTGCGCGTTCGAAACCGCGGGGCCGGCTTATCGAAACCGCGGGGCCGGTGTGGCGAAATCGGAATGCCGACGTGGCATCGTCTGCTCAGTTGCTTGATGCCCACCTGCCCGGCGGCCACCTGCCCCGCGCCCGTCAGGCGGCCATCGCGAGGGGCGCCTCGCGCGCGAGCTCGGGGGCCTCCACGTATTCGGGAAAGTACCGGAGCAGCGTGCGGTGCCACTTGTTCGCGGGCAGGTGGTGCATGGCGGCCATCGCGGTCCCGTACTTGGAAATCTTGACTGGTCGCACGCCGCCCTCCCACAGGAGGTGGTCGACGACGGACGGGGTCGCACCCGACTTTGTTTCGATGATGACCAGGTCGGGGCGTGCGACCTCGGTGCCGTCCGTGCGCAGCGAGCGCCACGTCAAGCCAGTGTCCACCGTCGCGCGGCCCGCTCCGCCGGGCAGGAGCAGTGTGTTGCGCTCGTAGGATCCGGCCAGGATCGGCTCCAGGGCCGGGACCAGGTGCGCGTAGCCCGTGTGCTCAACCTTGCCCGCGACCCACGAACGGCGCTCGCCCGCGAGGGGCGCCCCGGCCTCGTCCCAGGAGATCGACATGCGCTTCTTGACGGTCAGTCCGCGCGGCCCCCGCGTCTTGACCTCCAGGAAGGAGGCGCCGGTTGACAGGTAGGTGCGGGCGCGGACCTTGAAGCGGCGGCGGCGCTTGAGCGCGGTCAGCAGGTACGAATCCATGTCGGGGGTGTCGTAGTAGGTGGAGGCGTAGCACTGGGACACCTGGCCGGCGATCTGGAGGACCCGGGTTTCCTCGGGGAGGCGGCTCAGGACCGACGAGGCCGTGGCCGCGTCCAGCGCGTACTTGCGGTCCACGCGGGTCAGCATCGCGGCGCGCTCATTCAGGTCGTCGAGGCCAATCGTCTCGAGGTCGGCGAGAGTCGCGTTCAGGGTGGCGTTCATGAGTCGTGTCCTGTCGTGTGGTTGGGCGGCTGGGCGGTGAGGCCGAGTCTGCTGTCAGGGCCGGGGGCGAGGCCGGGGCGGGCCGGCGGGTCAGGCAACTTTCGAGCGAACGTCGACGAGCGTCAGGTCGTTCACGAGGTCGAGCTTGACGACGTTGACCGAGGCGACGGACGCGCCGAGGCGCTGCTCGAGGGCTGCTTTCAGTTCCGCCGGGTCGGCGATCGCGCGGTCCAGCTGGACGGTCTGCGACGTGTAGCGGCCGAAGACCAGCTTCGAGTCGCCGAAGGCGAGGGCCGCGAGGATCAGGGCGATCAGGCCACCCAGGAGCGGGGTCACCGCCGACGACATTCCCGTCAGCAGGCCGAGGGCCAGCGACGCGAAGTAGTAGGCGATTTCCGTCTGCGAAATCTGGTCGGACCTCAGGCGGATGATCGAGAGGACACCGAAGAGACCCAGGCCCAGGCCCGCGCTCACGGTCGAGTTCGCGAGGATGATCGTGACGGCGAGGACGCCGACATTCACACCGAGGAAAGCTGCGACCAGGTCGGCGCGGCGGTGCCGAGGGAAGTACAGGCCGAACACGAGGGCGGCCATGGCGACCAGGTCAATGGCGATCAGGATCAGGGCGGTCATTGGTGTCTCCTTTTGTCGATGCACCTATTTCCCCACGCGACCCTATGAACAACCTATGAATCTTTGCTTTTTGCCATATGACTTTCCTGAGAGAATCCTGAATGTTAGACTCACCCGCGCACGTCGGCGTGCGCTGTCGCACAATGGAACCCATGAGTACCCGACCTGGGGCCATCGGCGCCCCCACCGACCGAGAACTGCGCACACTCACGGAGGAAACCCCGGCCTCGGGCCCGGCGCGCTCCGTGAAACTCCTCGCCGCCATCGCGACCTTCGGATCGCTCCTCTTCGGCTACGACACGGGCGTCATCGCGGGCGCCCTGCCGTACATGTACATGCCGAGCGTGGCCGGCGGACTCGGGATCAACGAGTTCGAGGAGGGCCTGGTCGGCGGCGTCCTCGCCATCGGCGCCGCGATCGGGGCGATCGGTGCCGGGCGCCTGTCGGACCGCAACGGGCGGCGGCACAACATCCTGCTGCTCGCCGTCGTGTTCATCGTCGGCACGATCGGATGCACCGTCGCGCCCAACATCTGGGTGCTGTACCTGTTCCGTTTCGTGCTCGGCCTGGCGGTCGGCGGCGCCTCGGCGACCGTCCCGATCTACCTGTCGGAGTCCGCGCCTACGCGCATGCGCGGCGCCCTGGTGGCGCTCGACCAGTTCATGATCGTGTTCGGCCAGCTCCTCGCCTACTCGATGAACGCGGCGCTCTCCCACGCGCACGGCGGGCCGCGCGTCCTCGTAAGCGCCGACCCGTCGGGCACGCTCACGCCCGGGCAGTGGTACTCGTGGGACGAGGCCTCCCGCGTCGCGACCGCCGTCGTCACCGCGGGCGACGGGTCCGCGTGGCGGTGGATGCTGGTGCTCGCCACGATCCCCGCTGTGCTCCTGTGGGTCGGGATGCGCCTCATGCCCGAGTCGGGCCGCTGGTACGCGTCCAAGGCCCGCTACTACGAGGCCGTGGGCGCCCTCAAGCGCATCCGTGACCCCCGCCGCGACGATGTGGCCGCCGAGATCAGCGAGATCATCGCCTTGCACGCGGCCGAGACTAGCCAAGGCCACTGGACCCTGCGGCGCACCGCGTCGGTCGCGTGGACCAGGAGGCTCCTGTTCATCGGCATCGGCCTGGCGTGTTTCGACCAGCTGACCGGCATCAACACCGCCATGTACTACCTGCCGAAGATCCTGGCAGCCGCGGGGTTCAGCTCCGCTGATTCCATCACTTTGAACGTGATCACGGGGGCCGTCGCGTGCGTGGGCGCCGCGTTCGGCCTGTACCTTGTGTCGAGGTTTGCTCGGCGCCACGTCGGCATCTACCAGGAGACGGGCGTGACCGTGTCTCTGTTCGCTCTCGCTCTCGTCTTTGGGCTCGGCATCGGCCCCTACACGCTGGCTGACGGGAGCATTTCGCCTGCGATTCCTTCTTATTTGCCGTGGCTGGTCCTCGTCCTCGTGTCCCTGTTCGTGTTCGCTAAGCAGTCCGGCACCGTCAACTGGGTGCTGGTTTCCGAGATCTTTCCCGCCCGTATTCGCGGCGTCGCCCAGGGGTTCGCGGTGGGCTGCGGCTGGATGATGAACGCAATCGTCACGTGGCTCTTCCCGATCATGATCGGCCACCTGGGGGCGACCTGGACCTATCTGACGTTCGGCGTCATCAACGTCGTTGCCCTGTGCTTCTACCTGTTCATCGTGCCTGAGACGCGCGGGGTGTCCCTGGAGAAGTTCGAACACAACTTCTCGCGGCGCTACGGGGTGTAGCCGCTTCCCTGCTGCGTGCGAGGCCCCGCGTCCGGACGCGGGGCCTGCCTCGGCGCGCCACGTACCCGCAGCCCGACGCGCCCACGCAGCACCAGACCTTCAGCCCAGTCCTCACCATCCGCGAATCCACGGCGAGGCCGAGGAAGTAGGGGCACCAGCATCGTTCCCCACACACCCGCACGGTTCCCCACAAATGTCGCACGTAATTCCCCTCCCCATTATTCAAACTTTGAAATCGGGTCGTTGCAATTCCAACGTTTTCCGGGCATATCGAAAACTGACCGAGGGAAATTACGTGCGACTTTTCGGAGGAATGGTTGCCCCCGGCCGACGAGGCCGGGGCTGGCCAGGCGGATGCACGCATAGTCGTGACCCGGGAACCCCCAGCCACGAGTGAACTGCCTCCCGTTTCTTGGACATCGAAATTGAAGCCCAAGTTACGGGGTGCAGTTCTCGTCGATGCAGTAGCCGCAATTCCCCACATCCGATACTGGCGACACTCATTGCTGACGACCGTGCCGCCGTGTCACTGTCCCGCGAGACGTTCCCTCAGGGCCCGTAGTCGCTGCAATGCGCGCCTGAGTGATGGGCTGTCGTCAGCGGCGCGTCCAGCATTCCAGGCGGTCGTCATGAAGCGCTGCACATGCAGCTCGTAAGCAGGGCCAAAATCGAGCTCGTTATCCACGTCCGCCACAGCGTCCTTTAGTTTCGCCTCGCGGAACATGCTGAGCAGGTAGGACTTATGATGCGAGGCCGGAATCTTCACGCGAGCTGGCGACACGCCACAGAATTCGGCGACGCCCTGCCGGTCCGCCAGGATCCACGACTCGATGCATTGGTCGACGATCCGGATGAGCAGATCCGGTGACTCACCCGGAGTGTGTTCGACGAGTTCCGCGCGAAGGGTCACGGGACATCCCTCTCCATCCCGATCGAGGTCGCGGAAAATAACGAAAGGATGAACGCGGGCGGCTTTCCAGTACTTCCGGATGTTATTGTCAATCGCACCTTTGCCGTTGGCGCTCGTGACGGAGAATTCGCTGTCAGCCCATCCCGCCGCCCGCATGAGGGCGGTGACAACCGGTATGTCTGTCGATCCCTCGACGATGACCTGAGCGTAGACGTAACCCGCCACTGCGCTACCAGTTTCCCAGTGGGATGGCGTGTCCGTTGACGGCGCCAATCCCCTCCGACTTCGGCAGGTCTGCACTGAGTACGGATTGAATGAGTGGTTGAATCGACTGCGAGAGCAACTCGCCCGTCGTCTCCCCGTTCTGCGAGCGAAGCATCAGGACTTCGTTAGGAAGCACCACCTCCGAGTCGATCAGCTCCGGTGAGTGGGTGCTGATGACCATCTGCACGTCGTGGTTCATAGCAACCTCTGCCAGGAATGAGGACATAGATCGGACGATGGAGGCCTGCAGGAAGGTCTCGGGTTCCTCGATGAGCACGATGCTCGTGGTGCGCGGCAGCGTCGCCAGGTCGAAAAGCAGTCCGAGCAGGCGGAGCGTCCCCTCGGAAAATTGCTCGTGCGAGTAAACGCCACGCGCTCCGGGGTCGGGAGTATCGCTGTAGAACACAACCTCCGTGCCGAGGCCCATGCGCAGGTAGGACAGGTTTGGGACCTCCGGCACCGCAGCGGCCATGATCGGGCGGATTCGATTGAGGGCAGCGTTCAGCTGCTGGTCCGAGAAACGCCCCGCGTGCTGGAAGAATCCGGTCCCGTGGTCGGGGTCGTAGCGATCCGCCCTCTCGAGCATCTTCTTGGGATTCGGGTGGATGTATCGGATGCCCGCGAGGGTTTGACGAACTCTTGTTCGCTGCGCTTCCTCAACTTCAACCGGGAAGGACTCGCCTTCGTCTGCAGGCTTCTTGCCCCCTGCCGTGATTGTTTGATGAACGTCCAGATACCTGTCGTTGGGCTCACCAGTGAGTGGATCCGTCATCGGAAACGCGAACGTTTGATCGGCATCACTGCCGCGTTTCGTCGACTCGGGACCCGCCGACATCAGCCGAAGAAACAAAGCGAATTCCACCGAGTTCTGGGTGTCGTTAAATGTCGCGACGAAAGCGGCAGAATCCGCGCCAGAACGAAAGTATCGGTCTGGGCCACCCAGATCCTCCGAAGCGGCCACAAGCCCACGGCGCCCAATATCCCCCAGGAATCGCAGTGCGCCAAGAAGGTTGGTCTTTCCTGAGGAGTTAGGACCGACGACGAAGAGCCGGGAGGACATATCGAACTCGATGTGGGCGAAGTTTCGCCAGTTCGTCACGGCGAGGTGCGTCAGCTTCACATCGCGTCCTTTCGCTGGTGGACCCATTGTCTATCCAGTGTCCCACGGGAGGCGGGGCAATGTCAGGACCACCGTGCTCTGACACTCTTCTCCCCTAGCCGCCCGACCTCGGCTAACGCTCAAACTAATCCCCTTGTACCCACACCCGCCACGCCACCTAGCTTGTGTGTCGTAGATTACCCGCTATTCTTGGTTGCATGACTGCTGCGCGCGACGACGACCTCATGGCCCTGCCCGGTATGGAAGCGGATTCCACCGACGCCCACCACGGCCGGGAACGTTTGTCAGGTGACGCCGCCCCGGCCTCGTCGAAGTCCGCGCTGGACGCCCTGCTAGACGAGTACCGTGCGCGCGCGACAAGCGAGCGCGAGAAGGGCACGCTCTTCGAGGAGTTGACGCGTCAGTTCCTGCTCCACGACGCGCGTTTCGCGCACCAGTTCAAGGAAATCTACCTGTGGAGCGAGTGGCCGGAGCGTCGCACGGGCGATACCGGCATTGACCTGGTGGCGATCCCGGTCCGCGATGGCGAGGGTCCGGTGGCCATTCAGTGCAAGTTCTACGCGCTGGGTCACCGCATTCAGAAGGCGGACATTGACTCGTTCCTCTCGGCGTCGGGCAAGGAGCCGTTCGGCCGCCGCATCGTCGTGGACACGTCGGGGGCGCCGTGGGGTAAGAACGCGCAGGACGCGATCGAAGGCCAGCAGATCCCGGTTTCTCGCATCACGCTGGCGGATCTGCGCGATTCGGACATTGATTGGCGCACGTATTCGCTGGGGTCGACGCAGGCGCCGAAGACCCGCGAGCGCAAGGTTCCGCGCGACCATCAGGTGCGCGCGCGCAGCGCGGTGATGGCGGGCTTCGAGGAGCACGACCGCGGCACGATGGTCATGGCGTGCGGCACGGGCAAGACGTTCACGGCCCTGACGATCGCGCGCGAGTTCGTGGAGAAGGAGGGCGGCACCGCCCGGATCCTGTTCGCGGTTCCCTCGCTCGCGCTCCTCAAGCAGACGCTCGACGATTGGGCGGCCGAGGCCGACGGCGTATTCACGGCGTGGGCGGTGTGTTCGGATACGAAGGTGTCGTCGTCGGCGCGCAATGACACGGCCGAGGAGTCGGCGGTGGACCTGCCGATTCCGGCGACGACGGACGGCCAGCGCCTCGCGGACTCCCTGAATGCGAACAATGCGACGGAGGGCCTGCAGGTCGTCTTCGCGACGTATCAGTCGATCGAGGTCATTCACCGCGCGCAGGAGATCGCGGGCGATGCGTGGCGCGATTTCGACCTGATCATCTGCGACGAGGCCCACCGCACGACGGGCGCAACGCTGACGGGCGAGGACGAGAGCGCGTTCACGAAGATCCACAGCGACGAGTTCATCCGCCGCGCGAAAACCCTGTACATGACGGCGACGCCGCGTATTTTCGCGGAGAACGCGAAGAATAGGGCCTCGGAGAAGGACGCGATCCTGACCTCGATGGACGATCAGGAGACCTACGGTCCGGTGTTCTTCCGCCTGGGCTTCGGCCAGGCGGTGAAGGAGAACCTGCTGACGGACTACAAGGTCATCATCTTGACGGTCAGTGAGGAGGAGGTGTCGCAGCACTATCAGGCGATCGCCGAGATGGGCGGCGAGCTGAACCTCGACACGGCCGCGAAGCTGACGGGCTGTTGGAACGCGCTGGCGAAGCGCAAGAATCGCGGTTCCGACGTGGACTACGGCGAGGATCGCGCGCCGATGCGCCGCGCGGTGGCCTTCTGCAAGGACATCAAGGCCTCGAAGGCGGTCGCGACACAGTTCCCGGACCTGGTGAACGGTCCCTTTGGCCTGAGCGACCTGAGCAACGACGACGCGTCGGATAACCTGCAAGTCGAGTGCCGCCACGTAGACGGCACGATGAACGCGGCGGTGCGTGCGCGCGAAATGGATTGGCTGACCGAGGGCGCGGGCACGGACGAGGTCCCGGTGTGCCGAATCCTGACGAACGCGCGCTGCCTGAGCGAGGGCGTGGACGTGCCCACGCTGGACGCGGTGCTCTTCCTGTCGCCGCGCAAGTCGCAGGTGGACGTCATCCAGGCGGTGGGCCGCGTGATGCGCCGCGCGGAGGGCAAGGATTTCGGCTACATCATCCTGCCCGTGGCCGTGCCGGCGGGCATGGCGCCGGAGCGCGCGCTGGATGACAACAAGCGCTTCCAGGTCGTCTGGCAGGTCCTCAAGGCCCTGCGCGCGCACGACGAGCGCCTCGACGCGGCGATCAACTCGATGGAGCTCAACGGCCAGGGCCCGGAGAACATCATCGTCGAGCAGGTGTCCCTCGAGAAGGCGAAGAAGCAGGACGATCCGCTCGGCGGCAGTGCGCCCGATGGGGACGAGGCCGGGGCCGGGCCTGCGGCTCCCGCGTCGTCGGGCGGACGGGAGGCCCGATGACCAAGCCCCGCGTTCCCCGCACCGACCGCGCGACCACGGTGTGGATGTGCGCGGCGGCGGTGTGCGCCGCGATCACGATCGTCGCGCGAGGGCGTATCCCGCGCAACCTGTGGACGATGATCCACCTGGTGACCCTGGGCGTCCTGTCGAACGGGATCTTCCAGTGGTCCTGGTACTTCACGCGCGCGCTCGCCCACCTGGCGCCCGACGACCGACGCGCGGGGCGCGACAATACCGTGCGCATCATTGCTTTCAATCTCTCTGTGCTGCTGCTCATCGGCGGCATGTGGGCGGGCTTGTGGCACGCGACCGTCACGGGCGCGACCGTTGTCGGGTTGATCGCGGCCTGGCACGGGTGGGCGCTGCTCACAACCTCCCGCGAGCGCCTGGCCTCGCGTTTCGCGGTGATTATCCGCTACTACGTTGCGGCGGCGTTCTTCCTGGTGGTCGGCGCGACGCTGGCCGGTTTCGTCACGGTGGCCATGTTTGACGCGGATGCGCCCGCGTGGCTGGCCGAGGCCCGGGATCGTCTGACGGTCGCCCACGCGCTGGCGGGGGTGGCAGGCTGGCTGGGCCTGACGATGGGCGGGACCCTGGTGACGCTGGGGCCGACCGCGATGCGCACGCGCATGGATCCGCGGGCCGTGTCCTTCGCGACGAGCGCGCTGCCCATGTGGGTGGGGGCGCTCCTCGTCGCGGGCGCGGGAGTCGTGGCCGGGTCGATGCGCATGGCCTCCGTGGGGTTGTTGGTCGTCGTGGGCGCGGCGTCGATGGGCGTGGGGGTTCCGCTCCTTCGCGCGGCGCTGGCGCAGGGCCCGGCCGAGTACGGGGCGTGGTCCCTCATACTGGGTGCCGCCTGGATTCTCGTCGCCGGCGCGGGAGCGTCCCTGCGCGCCTTCGAGGCGGCCGACGCGACCGGCCTCCGCGCGGCGTTCCTGCCGTGGCTGCCGATCCTCGGCGCGGCCGGCGTGGGCCAGCTCTTCGTCGGCGCGCTCACCTACCTGATGCCCGTCGTCATCGGCGGCGGCCCGTCCGCGGTGCGCGTCGGGGTCGGCGTGCTCGAGGCCGCAGCCCCCATCCGGGAGGCGGCTCGCAACGTGGCCGCAGTGTTCGCCCTTGCTGTCGCATCCCTGGGAGGCATCCCCGCCGAACGCCTCACCACCGCCGCGTGGGTGGTCCTGCTAGCCACCTACGTCGTCGACATTGTCCTCTTGGGCCGCGGCGGCGTGGCCCAGGCGCGCGCCAAGCGCGCCGCCCAATCCCCCACCACGCAAGGAGGCCGCCGTGGCTGACCTGAACCTGTCCGCGTCACCGTCGCCAGGAGGAGACGCCCCGAAGACGTCCGCGTCGAAGACGTCCGCGTCGAAGGAAACGCCGAAGCTGCGCATGAGCCCGGCGGGCGACCACTCGCCCGTGAGCCGCACGGCGGGCGCGATCATTGGCGTCGTCTCCGTCGTGGCGCTCGCGCTGGCGATCTTCCTGTCCAACCCCACAGCGCCCACCACGCAGGTAACGGGAACGGGGACCGGGGCCACGGCCTCGTCCGTGACGCCGACCGGGCACACGACCCGCGTGTCGGTGGGCGTCGAGGGCATGGCCTTCACACCCAGCCACATCGAGGTCCCGGTCGGCGACCGCCTCATCATTGACTTCACAAACTCGGGGGACCAGCGCCACGACCTGGTGTTTGAGACGGGCGTGTCCTCCGGGTCTCTGGCGACCGGCGAGACGAAGGAACTGGACCTCGGCGTCATCTCCGGGGACGTCGAGGGCTGGTGCTCCCTGCCCGGACACCGCGAAATGGGCATGACGCTGCACGTGCAGGCCACGGGCGCCACCTCCGGCGCCTCATCCTCCGCCCGGACCACGGCCCCGGGCAGCCACGACCACGGCCAGGACGCCGCCGCCGGCCCCGCTACTCCGCCCGAGCTGACGGACTACGCTGCGACGATCACCCCGCGCGACCCGGTCCTGCCGCCCGCCACAAGCGAAACCGAACGCCACTACACGTTCACGGTCACCGAGCAGACCGTCAACGTCACGAGCTCGCTGACCCGCCAGACGTGGACCTTCAACGGGGACGCGCCCGGCCCGATCCTGCGCGGACACATCGGCGACACCTTCCACATCACGCTGGTCAACAACGGGACGATGAGCCACTCGCTGGACTTCCACGCGGGCCTCGTCGCCCCGGACCAGGTCATGCGCTCGATCGAACCCGGGCAGACCCTCGAGTACACCTTCGTCGCGAAGAACGCGGGCATCTGGCTCTACCACTGCTCGACCTCGCCCATGTCCATGCACATCGCGAACGGCATGTTCGGCGCCGTCATCATCGGCCCGACCGACCTGGGTACGGTCGACCGCGAGTACGTGATGGTCGCCTCCGAGCTCTACCTGGGCGCGGACGGGCAGCCCGCGCTCCGGCTGGAACGACCGAACCCCGCATAAGAAGAGCGCGCCTGCCGCACCGTATATACGGACGCACATCCCGTAAAGGACACGCCCCCTGAAACGCCGCGCGCGTTTCGGGGGCGTTTGCGTTCGTTCCATTTTTTATCTGCGTGCTTTCAGCCGGAAAAATGCCCGCATTCCACACACAGATGGCAGAATTTAAAACACATTTGTTTTTCGTTCAAAAACATTCCTACAAAAATACTGTACAAAATGGCAACATCTGCCAGGAAGGGTTGACAAAACTTTGGCAGATGTATAATATTGATATTTCCGAAGAATGGGAGTAAAGTAGGTAAGTAATATCGCTTTATTTCCTATTTATATAGTATACAACATTGCGGGAGGGATATCATGGAAAAATTTGTAAACCGCATCATTGAAACAGACCGCAAGGCCCGCGAGATCATCGAGCAGGCCCAGCAGGAAAAGCAGGCTGTTCTGGCAGATGCCAAAAAACGCGCCGATGCTGAGATCGCCCGCCGCGAAGCCGAGGCCGATAAGGGACGCGCCGCCATCGATGAGGAATTCGCCCAGCGCGAGGCCCGCGAGAGCGAGCGTATGGACGCCGCCTATCTGGACGCCAAGCATGCGCTGGACAACGCCTTTGAGGCCGGGCATGACGCATGGCTGGCC
>OGYG01001340.1_pt1 | contig 16415 bp, 11 predicted proteins | sample 1576481 | NCBI WGS metagenome assembly OGYG01 (sample SAMEA3541497, study PRJEB24748) | human gut metagenome | biome: human gut; feature: human-associated habitat; material: faeces | place: China | collected 2012 | reverse complement strand
CGCCAAAGAAATTTTCAAAATTATGCTCATTCATGCAAGCATGATTCGCAAATTTATGAAAATTGTCTTGGCTCTGAATAGTTACCATATTTACCAGATTAAGGTTGACGCTCTGTCGTGAATTACATATAATAAGCTTGATTTACTGTGCCTTTTGGGGAAGTACCGAAGGCATTTGGAGGAAAAATGAGAAGAAACCTTAATATAAAACAGAGAAAATGGCGGAGCTTTATCTTTGCAACGATTTTTGGTGTGACAGCAGCGACTGCGGTCATTACGGTAAAACCGTTGGAAAGTTATGCCTACACGGAGACGGCAGGAGTGTTGAACGATGGCCCGGTGCAGATGCGGAAATCGCCTGTGAATGGCGAAAAAATCACATCTCTGGCGGCTGGAACAGCCGTCCGCGTGATCGATGAAGCGGATGGTTCGGATGGAATGAAGTGGTATAAAGTACAGATTTCCTATAATGGAATGTCATCGACAGGTTATATCAGATCCGATTTTATCACACTGTCATCCGAGGATACTTCTGCGGGAAGTACGATCACAGATAATTCAGCGCAGGGTGCAGCCGGAGTTGTCACCAACACGAACGGCAATGTCTATGTGAGGACAGGTGCGAGCACGGCATATTCTCCGGTCACGACGGTAAAAAGAGATCAGACAGTCAATGTACTCGGACAGACAACCACAAATGGAACTGTGTGGTACAATGTGACATTTAATAAGAATGGTGTGGATTATGTAGGCAAACAGCAGTTAAAGAACCTGTTGAAGCAGTTTGGGTTATGCAGGTTTGATCTGCGGAACCTATCTGTCAGTAACCGGACAGACTTCTGCGGATGGATCGCAGGGAGACACCACAACGGTGACGGATGAAGAATATGTTGCATCGTTAAAATCAGCAGGATTTCCGGACAGCTATTGTAACTCACTTCTGGCATTGCACCAGAAGTATCCAGACTGGCAGTTCGTTCCGGTACAGACAGGACTAGACTGGAATACCGTCATTGCAAATGAGAGTGTTGTCGGAAGGAATCTGGTGCAGAGTTCTTCCAATGATGCGAGAAAGTCAACGGAGACGGGGGCTTATGACTGGGCGACCAACAAATGGTATGGTTATGACGGAGCAGGCTGGGTAAGTGCCTCCTCCAATTACATAGCATATTGCATGGATCCGAGAAATTACCTGAATGACACGTATATTTTTCAGTTTGAAACGTTAGAATATGCGCCATATCAGAACGTGACAGGAGTTGGAAATATTCTGTCAGGCAGTTTCATGAGTGGAAACTATAGCGATACAGACGGAGCATCGCGAAGCTATGCAGATACTTTCATGGAAGTGGGACAGAACTTGAGTGTCAGTCCTTATCATCTGGCTGCAAGATGTAAGCAGGAGCAGGGAAATAAGGGGACAAGTCCTTTGATCTCTGGCAATTACTCTGGCTATAATGGATATTACAATTACTTTAATATCGGAGCATATACGACATCGTCTGCGTCTGCGACGGTCAACGGATTGATTTATGCGAAAAATAACGACTGGAATTCTATTTATAAATCAATTAATGGTGGAGCTGGTATCGTTGGAAATAATTATGTGAAAAAAGGGCAGAACACCTTATATTTCCAGAAATTTAATGTGGTGAATATGAACAGCATATACTCACATCAGTACATGACAAATGTGCAGGCGGCAATGTCAGAAGGAAAAACAATGAGCACGGCTTATGCGGATAAATCACAGGGATTTATATTCCGTATTCCGGTGTATAGCAATATGCCGGAGTCAGCAGTGACGTTTTCAGACAGTGGTAATCCGAATAACTGGCTCTCTTCTCTCAGCGTAAGCGGATATGGACTGACACCGTCTTTCCAGGGAGCAGTAACCGATTATTCCGTGATCGTTGGAACCGAGGTAAGCTCGATCAATGTAGGTGCTTCGGCAGTTGCACCGAAAGCGGGAGTTTCCGGAGCGGGAACTTATGCATTGAATTATGGAAATAATGCGATCAACGTAACTTGTGTGTCACAGAGCGGTTCGGCAAAAACCTACACGATCAATGTGGTAAGACAGCAGCCGGCAGCAGACAATACCCAGACACCGGAAAGTGGTGGAACAACGGTTGCGGACGGCGTATCCGTTTCTACCTCCTATAAACTGGGAGATACCGTGATCACAGGTATTACACCGGGAACAGGCGCTTCTTCTGTACTTGCCAATATCTCAGCGGGAAGCGGCACGGTCAAAGTGCTGAAAGCAGATGGCACAGAAAATACCGGTGCAGTCGGAACAGGTAATAAAATTGCAGTATATGCAAATGGAACACTGGTGAAGCAGTATGACGTTGTCATTTACGGTGACATCAATGGAGATGGAAAAATCTCTGTGGTCGATCTGGTCATGATGCAGAAACAGATTCTTGGAACATCACAGCTTTCTGGTGCGTATGCAGCGGCTGCGGATATAAGCAGAGATGGAAAAGTTTCCGTAAAAGACCTTGTGCTTTTGCAGAAACATATTATAAATGCAGCACAGATTGAACAGTAATAGGGCTGTGTGGATAGAAAGAGTTATTTTAGTGAGAAAATACAATTTTCACACATAAGAATGGAGAGTAAAATGAAAAAGAAATTAGGTGTGATCATTACACTGTTAACATTATGCATCTGCCTTATGACACCGCAGATGCATGCCAAGGCGGCTTCCGGAAAAACAACGATCGCTGTGTCTGCCAGTTCCCTGAATATCGGACAGACTGTGACGGTAACGGCAAAAGCATTAAGTGCATCCGGGGACAGTGCATATGCCAATATGGTTTTGACCTATGATGCCGGCATTCTGGAGTTTGTGAGCTGTAATGCAACTTATGGCGGTGGCGGCGGAAGTATTTCGGTAGCGAGTGACAGCTTCAGTGTGACATTAAAAGCAATTGCTGCAGGGAAAGCATCCATATCCCTTTCTGCTACAGATGGAGTTATTTTCAGCACCGCGGAAGAATTGGATTCCATGGCAGGCAGCAGCACTTCTGTGACGGTCAAAAACGAAGCAGCAGGCAGCAACACAGGAAATAACAGCAGTGCCGGTAACAACGGAAGCTCCGGCAGCAATGGAAATGTGGGAAATGGAAGCAGTTCTGGCACAGGAAGTAACAACAATACTGGAAGTAATACGAATACGGCAGCTTTATCCGCAGATAATTCCTTAAAAGCACTGACAATCTCACCGGGAACATTGTCTCCGGCTTTTAAGGGAAGTACAACAAAGTATACGGCAGCTGTGGATAATTCTGTGACAAGCATTGCGGTCAGTGCAACGCCTGTAAATGAAAAGGCAACCGTTGAATCGGTTACCGGAAACACGAATCTTGCCGTCGGAGCGAATGTTGTGAAGATTGTTGTAAAGGCAGAAAACGGAACAACAGCCACTTATAAAATCACTGTGACAAGACAGGCTGCAGGAACCACCGGAAGTGAGACGACAACTACAGGCGGTGAAAACGGAGACGACGGAAATGGTGACAGCGAGACTCCAGAAGATACTGAGGAAGTGGACACAACGGAAACTCCGGTATCAGCGGCAGATGTTGTGATCAATAACACGACCTACCATATCGCAGACAATTTTACAGAGGAACAGATTCCGGCTGATTTTACAGAAGCAACAGTTAATTTCCGTGGAACGGAATGCAGAGGTCTGACGTTTGACAAAGGAACAATTTCTCTGATCTATCTGGAAACAGACAATGTGGACGCAACGACCGGCAGATTCTTTATTTATGATGAGACCAGGGATGTTGTCTATGATTTTATGAAGTTTACTGCAGGTGAGAGCAGTTATGTGATTCCACTTTTAGCACCGCTTGATTCGGTATTGCCGGACAGCTATGTGCAGGTGTCTTTGCAGATGCCGGAAAGCACGGTAATGACGGCGTATCAGCTTCCGGCAGCAGAGGGAGAGGAAGCTTCGGACTTTTATGTGTTTTATGCAGTAAATCAGGACGGAACCGAGGGCTGGTATCAGTATGATGCGGCAGAAGGTACTTACCAGCGTGTCAATGGAAATATCACCGAGACAGCAGATTCTTCTTCGGATGACCTTGCGGCATTGCAGAGTGAGTATGATGAACTCTCAAAGAAATATAAAGATGCAAAATCCTTTTCCAGAAACATGATCGCTGTGATTATTTTTGTATTGGCGATCGCAGTTGTGGTCATACTGAATATCATGCTCTTTGGCAGGAAGAAAAAAGGAAAAGACGAACTCTCAGAGGACAACGATCCGGAGCTTGACGAGCCAGAGAACGAGGACGACGAAGCAAACGAAGAGACAGAAACCGAGAAAAAACCTTTCTTGGGAAAATTCCATGGATTCCGAAAAAAAGAAAAAAATGAGGATGAGGACGATTATTTCGATGACGAGGAAGAGTACATCGAGGAAGAACATCCAATCAACAGGGCTTACCGCGAATGGAATGATTATGAGGATGAAATTCCATCCACTTCTGAGAAATCAGTGACAGAAGAAAAGTCCGAGAAAAAATCATCTACAGAAAATGAAAAAATGGATGTGCCGCAAAAAAATGAAACTTCTGTGAAAAATGAAAAAGGAATGGAAGTTTTCGACCTAAATGATTTATAATATAAAATAGAATGTAGGTAATTGCGAAAATCATTCATAACGTAAATTAAATTGTGAAAAATCAACAAAAGCTTGAGAAAACACTGTGGAACCGCCGGTACTTAGAAGGCAGGTGCGACATTTTTTATCAGGTCTGTGCATTTACTGCACAGACCGTGCGAAGATGATTCAAGAGTGAGCAAATTCCTATCTGCGAAGCAGATTTTATATGAATTTGCGAAGTACTGCGAAGAATGAGCAGTACCGCTGCGAGTGACACGTAGCGGAAGCGTGTTTTCGAAAATTTTGTTGATTTTGAACAATTTGAGATAGATTAAGGAGAGTTTGCAATCACCTAATAAATAACATGAGGAGACAACATGCAATTACCATACACTGTAAAAGCCAAAAAAGCGATTGATATCGCCGGCAAAATGTCAAAATCATTACATCATAATTATATCGGAACCGAGCACTTACTGATTGGGCTATTGAAGGAAAATTCAGGAGTAGCGGCAAAAATTCTGAATGAGAATGGTGTAGAGTTAGATAAAATTGTAGATCTGATCAAAGAATTGATCGCTCCGGCGGAGGGAACAGCAGTAGCAGAATCAGATGGTTATTCACCGAGAGCAGCAAAAGTTCTTGAGAATGCAGAGAAGGAGGCAGTCAGATTCCATGCAGATGCCATTGGAACAGAACATATTCTGATTGCCATGATCAAAGAGACAGACTGTGTTGCATCCAGATTACTGACAACGCTGTCCGTCAATATGCAGAAAGTCTTTGTGGACACTCTCATTGCGATGGGGGAAGATGCAAATCTTTACCGCGAAGAATTTCAGAATGGCCGTCCGGGAAAAAAGAAAAATAATGAGGGAACCCCGACGTTGGATCAGTATTCCAGAGATCTGACACAGCTTGCAACGGAAGGAGCACTGGATCCGGTGGTTGGACGTGAGGAAGAAATCCAGAGAGTGATTCAGATTCTAAGCAGAAGAACGAAGAACAATCCATGTCTGATCGGAGAACCGGGAGTTGGTAAAACGGCTATCGTGGAAGGAATCGCAGAGCGTATCGTATCCGGCCTTGTACCGGACTCTGTTCAGGGAAAAAGAGTGGTATCTTTAGACCTATCCGGTATTGTGGCTGGTTCAAAATACCGTGGAGAATTTGAAGAGCGTATCAAAAAAGTGATTCAGGAAGTGACAAAAGCAGGAAATGTTTTGCTGTTTATCGATGAGCTTCACACAATCATCGGTGCCGGTGGCGCAGAGGGCGCGATCGATGCCTCTAATATTTTAAAACCTGCACTTGCCCGTGGTGAGATTCAGATCATGGGAGCAACGACAATCACAGAATACCGCAAATATGTAGAAAAAGATGCTGCACTGGAGCGAAGATTCCAGCCTGTGACGGTGGAGGAACCGGGCGAGGAACAGACAGTTGCAATTTTGAAAGGGCTTCGCGGTAAATACGAAGCACATCATCATGTAAAGATCACGGATGAGGCAGTCGAGGCGGCAGTCCGCCTGTCAGCGCGCTATATCAATGACCGTTTTTTGCCGGACAAGGCAATTGATCTGATGGATGAAGCAGCAGCAAGAGTGCGGTTTGGCGTGCCTAACCATACAGAGAAACTTGCGGAATTGAGAAATCAGATCACAGAAAAAGAATTACAGTTAGAGGATGCTCTGAGCAATTCCGATATTGCGCTTGCAAAACAGTGCAAGGAAGAAAAAGAAGCATTGGAAGCAGAGCTTGAGAAGCAGACAAAAAAAGCGCAGCGTGAGATCCGCAGAAAGAATCTGTCTGTCACAGAGGATGATGTGGCAGATGTTGTTTCCGGCTGGACAAAAATTCCGGTGAAGAAACTGGCAGAAGGCGAGGCAGTCCGCCTGAAAAAATTAGAGGCAACGCTGCACAAACGTGTCGTTGGTCAGGAAGAAGCTGTGACGGCTGTGGCAAAAGCGGTGAGACGTGGACGTGTCGGTTTAAAAGATCCGAGAAGACCAATCGGTTCGTTCCTGTTCTTAGGACCTACAGGCGTAGGTAAAACGGAGATTTCCAAGGCGCTGGCGGAGGCTGTTTTCGGCAATGAACAGGCGATGATACGTGTTGATATGTCGGAGTACATGGAGAAACACAGTGTTTCTAAAATGATCGGTTCCCCGCCGGGATATGTCGGACATGAGGACGGCGGTCAGCTCAGCGAGAAAGTGCGCAGGAATCCGTATTCCGTGATTTTGTTTGACGAGATTGAAAAAGCGCATCCGGATGTATTTAATATTTTACTCCAGGTGTTAGACGATGGACATATCACGGATTCCCAGGGACGCAAGGTGGACTTTAAAAATACGATCATTATCATGACATCAAATGCAGGAGCACAGTCCATTGTGGAACCGAAAAAACTTGGTTTTGCATCTTCTGATGATGAAAAGCAGAATTACGAGCGCATGAAAAACAGTGTGATGGAGGAAGTGCGCAGGATTTTCAAACCGGAGTTCTTAAACCGTATTGATGAGACCATCGTATTCCGTTCACTGAACAAAAATGATATGAAACAGATCGTCACATTAATGTTGAAGGATCTGACAGACCGTTGTAAGAGCCAGATGGATATCACACTTCATGTGCGTGACAGCGTGAAAAATTATATTGTGGAAAAAGCATACGAACCGAAATATGGAGCAAGACCACTCCGCCGCAAAATCCAGAATGAGATCGAGGATCAGCTTGCAGAAGAAATCTTAGACGGCAAGGTGAAAAAGGGTGATGAAGTGATCGTCACTACGAAAAAGAATGCAGTTGTTTTTGAAGTAAAGGAACAGTAACACAAAAATAAAAAAATCCTTAAAAATGATGAAAATGCTGGCAATCGAAATGTAGTTGAGCTATAATGATTTTACAAAATTTTTACGGTGCAGCAGGCAGAGAAGGACTGTACCACAGGAGGAAAAGATGAGCGCTATTAGTGAATTAATTCGTTCAGAAGCAGATGGAACGATCAGTTTTGGAGATTACACTCTGGATGCAAAGGCAAAGCTTGATAACTTCGGGCATCAGGGAGATCTTTATAAGGTAAAAACTTACAAAGACATCACAAAGCTGGAGCGTAATGGTATGTTTGTTTATGAATCCGTACCGGGAACAGCGGCATATCATTTGAATGCAACGGACACAGGAATTTCTTTTTCCGTGGAAGGACCGGAAGATGCTCAGATCACACTGGAGTTAGAAGAAGAGACTGAGTATGAAATTACAGTGGACGGAGCAAGCGCAGGTAAGATGAAAACAAATCTCGGTGGCAAGTTAACCGTCAGTGTGGAACTTGGAGAGAAACCGGTAGAAGTTCAGATTCAGAAATGCTAAGAAATGATAAGGGGTTGTCAGAAACGGCAACTCCTTTTGCTGTCAATAAAGGAAGGTTTTATGGCAAAAGGAAAAACAAGTATTTTTTTCTGCCAGTCCTGCGGATACGAATCGTCCAAATGGATGGGGCAGTGTCCGGGATGTAAGGAATGGAATACATTTGTAGAAGAAGTGGTGGACAAAAAGAGTGCGGGCACACTGGCAAAGCAGAAAGCAACAGCGTCAGAGGCAAAGGTACTGCCACTGTCCCAGATCGAGATGACCTATGACAAACGTGTGTCAACCGATATGAAAGAATTAGACCGTGTACTTGGCGGAGGTATTGTGCAGGGTTCCATGGTGTTAGTGGGAGGCGATCCCGGAATCGGAAAATCCACATTGCTGCTTCAGGTGTGCAGGAATCTGTCGGAGCATAACATAAAAGTGCTCTATATTTCCGGGGAGGAATCTTTGCAGCAGATCAAGATCCGTGCAGAGCGTATCGGAAATTTCGGGGACAGTCTGAAACTGCTGTGTGAGACAAATCTTGACACCATAAAGGCAGTCATTGACCGGGAAAAACCGCAGATCGTTGTAATCGATTCCATCCAGACGATGTTTAACGAAGAGGTTTCCTCGGCACCGGGCAGTGTATCACAGGTGCGCGAGTCCACAGGTGTTTTGATGCAGATCGCAAAGGGAATGGGAATCTCCATTTTCATTGTGGGACATGTGACGAAAGAGGGAGTGGTGGCAGGACCGAGGGTGTTAGAACACATGGTAGACACCGTGCTTTATTTTGAGGGAGACAGGCATGCGGCTTACCGTATTTTAAGAGGTGTAAAAAACCGTTTTGGCTCCACAAATGAGATCGGTGTATTTGAGATGCGGCAGGACGGACTTGTGGAAGTGGAAAATCCGTCTGAATACATGTTGAGCGGCAAGCCGGAGGGAGCGTCCGGCTCTGTTGTGGCATGTTCCATGGAAGGGACTAGACCAATCCTTTTGGAGGTGCAGGCACTTGTATGTCACAGTAATTTTGGGATTCCGCGAAGGACAGCGGCAGGAACGGATTTTAACCGCGTCAATCTTCTGATGGCAGTTCTGGAAAAAAGACTGGGCTTAAAGCTGGGTGACTGTGATGCCTATGTGAATATCGCAGGAGGAATCAAAATGAATGAGCCAGCAATCGACCTTGGCATTGTTCTTGCATTGATCTCAAGTTACAAGGACAAACCGATCGATGAGAAAACCATCTGTTTTGGCGAGGTCGGATTAAGCGGTGAGGTCCGCGCGGTAAATATGGCAGAACAGCGGGTGCAGGAGGCAAAAAAACTTGGCTTTGAGGTCTGTATTCTACCGGAAGTCTGCAGAAAATCCATGACAGAAGTAAAAGGTATCAAGCTGGTCGGTGTGAGCAATCTTTTAGATGCCATGAATTATCTGAAATAAAAAAATTGTATGAATTTTATAAAAAATAAAGGAAATTGAAAAATCCTGCCGAATAATAAAAATATGGAGATTTTATTGAAACGATTTTTTATATGGTGCTTCGGGAGAGACTGTCAGATATCAGAGAGGTGATACATATGACAATACGGGAAGAACTTGAAAAAATGGAGCGGGAAACATTAAGCCCTTATGCAACGCTCAGTGTGAACACGAAAGGCAGGGAACGCGGGGAAGAACAGTGTGACGTCCGGCCTGTTTTTCAGCGAGACAGGGACAGAATCCTGCATTGTAAGGCATTCCGGCGGTTGAAGAATAAGACACAGGTTTTTCTGACACCGAAGGGAGATCACTATAGGACAAGACTTTCCCATACCTTAGAGGTATCGCAGAATGCGAGAACAATTGCAAAAGCACTGCGTCTGAATGAAGATCTGGTGGAAGCAATCGCATTGGGACACGATATGGGGCATACGCCGTTTGGCCATGCCGGAGAGTATGTGTTAAACGAAATCTGTGAAGACGGATTCCGGCACAACGAGCAGAGTGTCCGTATCGTGGAAAAACTTGAGAAAAACGGTATGGGATTAAATCTGACTTGGGAAGTGCGGGACGGTATTTTAAATCATCAGTCTAAGTCAATGCCCCATACTTTAGAGGGAAAAGTTGTCCGCTTATCAGATAAAATCGCCTATGTTTACCATGACGTGGATGATGCGATCCGTGCAGAGATTCTGACGGAGGATGATATTCCGTTAGAGATCCGGAAAACATTAGGTTTTACCACAAAACAGCGTTTAAATACATTGATACATAACGTGATCATGAATAGTATGAACCAGGATGACATCCGGATGTCAGCAGATATTCAGGAAGCCATGTTTGAGCTGCGCCATTTTATGTTCGATCATGTATACACAAATCCAATTGCCAAGGGTGAGGAAGTGAAGGCTAAGGCAATGATCCGGCAGCTCTTTGGATTCTACAAAGACCACATTGAGTTTCTGCCGGAAAAATACCTCGCCATGCTTGATGAAGGGGAAAAGACGGAGCGCGTGATCTGCGATTACATCGCAGGTATGACCGACCAGTACGCCATCACCAAATTCAGCGAATACTTCCTGCCGCAGGCCTGGCAAGTGGATGGTTACTAAGCCAATATAGCCTGCGGCGTGCGCAGGCCTGGCAGGTAGACGGATATTAATAGGAAAGGAGGACACGCAGCATGCCATATTTTTCGGATGATATAATTGAAGAAGTGCGTTCCAGAAATGATATCGTGGATGTAATCGGACAGTATGTGCATCTGACGAAAAAGGGAAGCACCTATTTTGGACTGTGTCCTTTTCATAATGAGAAAACAGGATCATTTTCTGTTTCTCCGAATAAACAAATGTACTACTGCTTCGGCTGTGGAGCCGGAGGGAATGTTTTCACGTTCATGATGCAGTATGAAAACTTTACCTTCGGGGAGGCAATGGAAGCGCTGGCAGACCGGGCGGGTGTTGCCCTGCCCAAGCAGGAATATTCTGCCGCACAGAAGAGAGAGGCAGATAAAAAACAGCGGCTGTTGGAGATCAACAAAGAGGCAGCCAGATATTTTTATACATTATTGCGGAATGACCGTGGAAAACATGCACTCGCTTATTTCCAGAAAAGAGAATTGTCTGAGGAGACCATGAAAAAGTTTGGTCTGGGATATTCGGATCAGTACAGTGATGACTTATACCGGTATCTCCGTTCCAAAGGGTATGAGGATGAGATCTTAAAAGAGTCGGGGCTTGTGACAATCGATGAGAGACGCGGCGGCTATGACAAATTCTGGAACCGTGCCATGTTTCCGATTATGGATGTCCACAACAAAGTCATCGGTTTCGGTGGCAGGGTGATGGGCGATGGAGAGCCGAAGTATTTAAACTCACCGGAAACACCGATTTTTGATAAGAGCCGGAATCTGTATGGACTTAATTTTGCAAGGACCACAAAGAAACCACAGTTTTTATTGTGTGAAGGATATATGGATGTGATCGCGCTGCATCAGGCAGGATTTGACAATGCGGTGGCATCACTTGGAACTGCGCTGACGGCAGGACATGCGAATCTGTTAAAAAGGTACACCAAAGAAGTGTATTTAACCTATGACAGTGACGGCGCAGGGGTGAAAGCTGCACTCCGGGCGATTCCAATTTTAAAGGAAGTAGGGATTACGACAAAGGTAATTAATATGCGTCCGCACAAAGATCCGGATGAATTTATCAAGGCTTTGGGAGCAGAGGCGTATCAGGATCGTATCGATCATGCAGAGAACAGCTTTATGTTTGAGATACGCATTTTAGAGCAGCAGTACGACATGAAAGATCCGGAGAGCAAGTCAGCCTTTTATCATGAAGTGGCAAAGAAACTATGCTCCTTCACAGAAAAAATCGAGCGTGATATTTACATTCAGGCAGTCGCGGAAAAATATATGCTGCCAACGCAGGATTTACAGCGGCTTGTCGGTAAATACGGAATGCAGATGGAAGGCATCCAAAAACAACCAACCCAGTTAAAAACCGGTATCAATGAGAAAAACGCCTCCGCCAGAGGAATCAAAAAAGAAGATGGGATGAAGCAATCCCAGAAACTTCTTTTGACATGGCTCATAGAGAATACCGGATTATATCATAAGATAAAAAAATATATCGCACCGAAGGATTTTACGGAGGAGATATATCATAAGGTAGCTGAAGTATTATTCCAGCAGTTTGAGGAGAGCGGAGAAGCAAACCCGGCGAAGATCGTCAGCATGTTTCCAGATGAGGAGGCACAGAAAGAGATTGCGGCGCTTTTCAATGCAAGAATCCATGAGGTCGAGTCAAAAGAAGACCGGGAGAAGGCATTGAAAGAGACCATTATCCGCATCAAACAAAACAGTATCAAGTATCGGTCCGGGCATTTGGCACCGACAGATATGGCTGGTCTGATGCAGCTAGTAACAGATAAACGTGACCTGGAAGAATTGGAGAAATTGCATATTTCCATTGATTAGGGACAAAATAGTAGAAAACTTGAGAGGATGAAACAAAATGGCAAAAAAGACAGAAAACGAGGTAAAGGAAACCAAAAAAGAAGCAGCAGTGATGGATGAAGCTGCAAAAGAAAAGTTTCAGCAGAAGTTAAAAGATCTGTTAGCCTTGGCCAAAAAGAAAAAGAACATGTTGGAATACCAGGAGATCAGCGACTTCTTTGCGGACATGCAGTTAGAAGCAGAGCAGTTTGATAAAATTCTTGATTTTCTGGAAGCAAACAATATCGATGTACTTCGGATCACAGATGATGATTCTGATGATGAAATTTTACTCGATGTAGATGATGAAGACGAGATCGAAGTGGAAAAAATCGACCTTTCCGTGCCGGATGGCGTGTCCATTGAAGATCCGGTCCGTATGTATTTGAAGGAGATCGGTAAAGTACCTCTTTTAAGTGCAGAGGAAGAGATCGAGCTGGCAAAAAATATGGAAGCCGGTGCTGTGGCGAAGGAAAAGATCGCAATCTTAAAGAGCAGAGAAGAGAATGCAACAGAGGAAGAACTTGCAGAGATCAAAGAAGAAATCAAGAATTTACAGGTATAGCAGAAGGTTTGCAGAATATCAGAATGAAAATCTGAGAACAGGATCAGTAACAGCAGGAAACATAACAGTAAGTTCAAGAAAGGAATGAAGTGATCATGGCGAAGAAGTTGGATTTTGATAAAGAAAAGAATAACAGAAATGACAATGTGATAGAGGAAATCATGCAGGCAGACTTTCCGTTGCCAAAGCAGGCAGAAGATGCAAAAAACGAAGCATTTTCCAGAATCAGAGAAATGGCAGCAGCTTCTGGACATACGGAAAATACAGAGAATATGGTGCAAAGATTACAGGAGAAATCAACAGAAAAATCAACAGGAGGTTCCGGAAAGAAATCCACAGGAACAGCAAAATCGCACAAGAAATTCAAAACAGTATACAAAACAGCTTTGGGACTGACTGCAGCTGCAGCTGTATTTTCAACAGTATGTATCACAAATCCGGCATTTGCAGAGAACATCCCTCTGGTTGGAAATGTATTTAAGCAGCTCGGTAATTCCATGGGATTTTATGGTGATTATTCGAAATATGCAAAGCAGTTGACAGATTCTGCAGAAGATGCAGAGTTGGCAGATACTGATGAAAGTCAGGAGGACGGAAGTAATTCTCAAAGTGCTCAGGCTGAGGATCAGAATACAACAGAAAATAACAATGCAGATAAAACGAAAGACGATGAATCATACAGTAAAACAGTAGATGGAACAACTGTCACGCTTTCAGAAGTATACTGTAATGAAATGGCTCTGTACCTGTCTATGACAATCCATACAGAAGATAAATTTCCGGATACCTTCATCACATCTGATGGAAAACCCAATATTAAGCTCAGCGAGAATTCTACAGTGAAATATAATTACATGGATGGAAAAAGTAATCTGTTCAATGCTTATCTGGATGGAAAAATGCTGGATGATAATACCTATGCAGGAGTTTTGCGTATTCCTGTGGAAGATATGACAGTGGATGATGCAGGATGGACAAAATTTTATGAAGTGCGTAATGCATTTTTCAAAGAAAAAGGGATTGATGTAGATTCTGAGGATTTTAGTTTTGACAAGTTAGCCCAGACACTGGGAATGGATGAATACAGTGATGCGAAGCTTCCTCAGGTGGGAGGTCCGGCAATCAGCGATTATGTCAAAGACATAAAAGTACCTGACAGGTTTACCATGGAGATGGATCTGAAAGATATTGTGGGTACTCTTCCGGATGATCAGGATACCACTCCGGATATCCCTCAGGATCTGCGGGATGAATATAATCAGAAAATGGCAGAGCATGGAATCAGCACAGACGATGCAGATTATGAGAGTCTGACAGAAGAGCAGAAGAATCTGGAACATCAGTTTTTCACTGAGATGTGGAATGAGTATTATGAACGATATCCTGAGGCAAATGAAGGTAATAACAGATATAACTCATGGACACTGAAGGGTGACTGGAAGTTCAGCGTAGATGTAGAGAAAAATACTTCCGATACGGTTAAAAAGGATGTAAATGTGGTAGATGAAAATGGAGATGGTGTTCTCTCCATTACGAAAACACCATTTGAGATCACTATGAAAATGCAGGATCCGGAAACAAAATATTTTGCTGTTATGCTGGATGCCAATGGAGATATCATGCCATATGGCGGAGTGGCAAACGGTAATGCGGGCACCTATGCAATACAGGACAGGGATATTTCCACAGTATATATCTATCTTTGTGATTACTATGAGTATATGGATGAGCTGAAAGGCTACTACTGGTCCGATGACTACGAAGAAAAAGCAAAGACCAAGACCTTCAAACAGCTCCTGGATGAGCGGGCAGTTGCCGATACAGAAGTACATTTTGATACAGATAAATAATGATATAAAGCTCCTTTTTGCCCTTGATATCAGATGATAAAGTCCCGTAACTGAAACAGCATCTTCACAATTTTCTGCAGAAAGATGCTGTTTTAGTTATTTTGATAAAAAAAGGTCAGAAAAACAGTAGAATCTGAGCCGAGTTAATGTTACAATGTAGGCGTCTCAAAAAAAGAGTGCAGAAGGGAGCCAAAACAAAATGGACTACGCAAAAGAATCTTTAAAAATGCATTATGACTTAAAAGGTAAAATTGAGGTTGTATCAAGAGCCAAAGTAGATTCCAAAGATGCTTTAAGCCTTGCTTACACACCTGGTGTTGCTCAGCCTTGTCTGGAGATCCAGAAGGATGTAAACAAGAGTTATGATCTGACAAGACGCTGGAATACAGTTGCTGTTGTAACAGACGGAACCGCGGTACTTGGACTGGGAGATATCGGACCGGAAGCTGGTATGCCTGTTATGGAAGGCAAATGTGTACTCTTTAAAGAATTCGGCGGTGTAGACGCGATTCCGCTCTGCGTCCGCAGTAAAGATGTTGATGAGATCGTTAAGACAGTAAGCCTCCTGGCCGGATCCTTTGGAGGAATCAACCTTGAGGATATTTCCGCACCGAGATGTTTTGAAATCGAAAAGAAACTGAAAGAATGCTGTGATATTCCGATCTTCCACGATGACCAGCACGGAACAGCAGTTATCACACTTGCAGGTGTTATCAATGCGCTGAAACTGGTTGGCAAGAAGCTTGATGAAGTGAAGATCGTTACTTCCGGAGCAGGTGCTGCAGGTATCGCTATCATCAAACTGTTAATGTCCATGGGACTTAAAAACGTAATCATGACAGACAGAAAGGGTGCAATCTACGAAGGAAGAGAAGGATTAAACCCGATTAAAGAAGAGATGGCTAAGATTACAAACTTCAACAAAGAGAAAGGTACTCTTGCAGAAGTGATCAAAGGCGCAGACATCTTCATCGGTGTATCCGCACCTGGAACACTGACACAGGATATGGTCCGCTCAATGGCAAAAGATCCTATCATCTTTGCATGTGCAAACCCGGTACCTGAAATCTTCCCTGACGAAGCAAAAGCAGCAGGCGCAGCAGTGGTATCCACAGGACGTTCTGATTACCCGAACCAGGTAAACAACGTACTCTGCTTCCCGGGACTCTTCCGTGGTGTACTGGACGCAAGAGCATCAGATGTTAACGATGAAATGAAAGTTGCAGCAGCATATGCAATCGCAGGTCTGGTAAGCGACGAAGAATTAACAGCGGAATATATTCTTCCGGCAGCCTTTGACCCACGCGTAAAAGACGCTGTAGCTAAGGCTGTAGCAGAAGCAGCAAGAAAATCAGGCGTAGCAAGGATCTAACCGAATAGAATAATGAAGCCCTCTGTTTTCATGTGAGCAGCATGCAGACAGAGGGTTTTTTTGTGTTATAGGAAATTACTCCGTAATGTTCCTATAACACAAAAAGGCCCTCCGGGCAGGATCGCACTGCGACGGAGAGGAATTATGTCGCT
>OGYG01001329.1_pt1 | contig 16608 bp, 16 predicted proteins | sample 1576481 | NCBI WGS metagenome assembly OGYG01 (sample SAMEA3541497, study PRJEB24748) | human gut metagenome | biome: human gut; feature: human-associated habitat; material: faeces | place: China | collected 2012 | reverse complement strand
TATCCCGTGTTATTAATGTGAGTCCTCAAAACGCTTTTTCAGAAAATCTGCCAGATTATAGGTTCCAACCTGCTCCGTTGAAATACTTCCGTCCTTCTCTACCACCACATAATGAGGGATACTGTTAAATTGGAAGAGTTCTCGCATATACTTGTATTCCGTATCCGTAAGACGAAAACAAGCTTCACCTTTCAAATGCGTTTCTACATATTTCGCATAAGCTTTCTCAGGAGATTCTTCTTCGCTCGTGATGTAAACAAACTGAAATCCGGGATGATTGCGATATTGCTCGCGCAACTTTGCCGTGGCTTGTATACCCTGCCGGCAGGGAGCACAAGTAGTAGCCCAGAAATCCACGAACAGCACCTTGCCCGCATAGGGTGCGATGACACGACGGAAAATGTCGGTAGCTTTTCCTTCAGGCAGCCGATACGAAGTTTGCTTCGTTACAGAATGTAACTTTTTCTGCATCTCACGGACCGTAGCTCGCAGATAAGGATGACTTACGGTCTTTTCCAGTTGACTGACAAATATTTCAGCATCCTGGGGCCGCTTCAGCACTTCAGACAAGACATAGCGCAAGTTACGCACACGGGCTATCTGCCAAAACAAAGACGAAGAGGCACCACACAGACTGTTGACGATACTATCCTTTACCTCACTCATTTTGAGTTGCAAGTGTAACTTCTTTTCATCTTCAGACAACGCTTTGAAATCTTCATCGTTCTGTAATTCTATCTGAATTTTATAAGCAGGTGCGAGCGGGCCCATGAATTCAAACCGATTGATGAAAGAGCCCACATTGGCATTAGCCAGTGCAGACTGCTCGTTCAAGGACATTTCCTTCAAAAACTTATAATAGGAGGCGTCAGGCTGCACTTTCAGAACCTGATTGGTGGTATCTTTCTGTGCATAGTAATTGCGGGCTAACTGGAACTCCAGATAGGTATATCCCATCTGTAAATTCACCTGGTTATGTATCAACGAAACTGCTTTCTGTGAGGGGGCATAGAGACAACTGAGCGAGTCGGCCTGCTGCTGCCATTGAGCAACAACAGGAGTCAGTTGCTCTTGAAATTGAGCCGGCGTCAGTGTTTTCTGCGCCTGAGCCAGTTTGTCATAGGAATAATTGAAGTGCCCGCTCAGCATCATGACAAGGTATGATAAACCCGCATTCTTCCCCATGTAGGCAGTGTGAACAAGTGGGTAGTTATGGTCACGCGCCCGACTGCGGGCCATAAGGTCCTTCCAATCAAGATAAAGAGTGATCGTATCTCCCGGTTCGGCATAGAAAGGAATCCAGGCATTGTTTATCATCAGATTCTGGCAGACTGGATGCGGCAGAACAAACTTACACTGAAAACTACCGTCGGAGTTAATGGGAACTACCGTGGGATAATCCTTACCTATGATTTCATTAGCCAGGTAAAGGATGCCACTATCAAAACCCAGTCGCGTGTCATAACCGTCCAGATAACCTTGCAAACAAACGCTGTCATTACGAAAGAAATCCGTACCATAGCCATTATCGGCTTCCACAGCGGGTATTTCCGGACGAGTACGAACATAACGCTGCGCCTCCCCACGGTCAAGAGCGATAAGGCAGGAGCCATCTTTACGAGGCGTCAACTGTAGTGTGACAGCGGAGCCATTGCTACGGTCCAGCGCATTCAGTATCAACCGCTTTCCTTTCTTTCGGCATTCAGTCAAGTCGTACAAGCGGTTATCCAGGATAACGATAGAATCATGAATACCATACACCCAGTGGCCTTGTGCATTGTCAGCAAACCAGTTTCCTTCTACCGCTTTCAGGAGAGACTGGTCTTTCTTCTTGGCCGGAACTAACGAAATGTCATAGGTATTGCTTTCGTTACTATCAGGAGCAATGAGGTGAATGGTCTGCACTTCTTCAGGAAGTGGTTCGAACAACAGAACAAAATCTGTTGACCCTGAATCAGGCATGAAAATTTTTTTCTTCAGTTCAATACCCTCAGCACCTATCTGTGAGTAACGCTTGCCCGTGGCAGCATCTTCCAGATAACTGTCACCGTCTTCCATAATCCACCAGTGCGGACGAAAGATGGCATGAATATAAACTTTAGTACACTTAGATGTACGTTCGATGCGGGTAATATTACGGATACTCCCATTACGGGCCTTGAATATGGGACTATCGACAGTTTGTGCTGTCAATAGTCCCGACATGAAGACCCAAAAGCAAAATAACAGTGTTTTCATGTATTATATTACGATTATATATTCCGAAGTCTTACTCCCTCTTGGTAGTAATAAGAATCACGCCAAATTTTCCTTTCTTACCATATTTTGCGGTAGCGGCTTCATTCTTCAGCACACTGACGGATTGTATCTTTTTCGGATTGAGCTTCTTTATCACATCGTCAGACACTTCCAGCCCGTCCATAATGACAAGCGGAGACATTTCGGAGGCTTTGGAACTACCCACTGAATCTATCTTGAAATCTCCTGTAACGAACAATTCATCCATAGGATTATGGAGTTTAATAGTAGGCACATCTACCGATTCCTCGCTTTTCTGAACTCCATACCCCACTACTACGACATCATTGTCGCCTGCCTTCGGCTTGTTGTTGGTTCCCTCCAGCATGAAAGTCACCGGGAGAGTAAATTTCACGCTGACCGGCTTTCCGTCCTGCATGCCCGGCTTCCATTTCGGCATGGTGCTGATTACGCGGATAGCTTCTGCATCCAGCCATGGGTCGACCGGACGGAGCACCTTGAAATCGCTCAGCGAACCGTCTTTCCTTACCACAAACTGCACGATGACACGCCCCTGCTTACCGGCTTCCTGTGCCTTTGCAGGATACCTGAGATTACGTGCCATAAATTCCAGACCACCACGCATACCACCCGGATATTCGGGCATCTGCTCCACTACGCTAAACGTCTGGTCGTTCGACACCACAGCTTGCGGAGCAGGTGCTACCACCTTCACATCTTTCTTTGTATCGCTTTCAGTCAAGACAATTGTCTGGTCGGCTTTCTTCAGACAGTCTTTGACCGACATGGTAACCGTACTCATACCGATGTAGGCCACCTGGATGCTTTGGTCGGTGCCGACTTCCAGCGTGAAATTACCGTTTTCGTCGGTAATGGTACCGTTGGTCGTATTCGCCACAAGTACAGTTGCCGCGATGATGGGTTCTCCTTTCTCATCCACCACCTTCATCTTCAGTTTGGTCTTTTCGGCGAGGTTCGACACATTTTTATCGGCATACGTTTCCAGAACTGCCGATAAATCATTAACTTTGACACTTGAAATCTCGTCGAGAGGTTTGGAGATTTCAGGACGGGCAAAAGCAACTACGGTAACGGCTGCCAACGGAAGTACATAAAGGTACTTGGCACGTGCCCACGGATTGGATTTTTTTCGAATCATCATAGTGATACGTTTTTTAAGTGAACTGTGATTAAAGCTGTTGGCAATAGAGTAGAGCCTTGCGCCAACGGCTTTTTTTATTAATAGCATTTGATATTCTTTCGCGTTGATTCCCTGACGGAGAACTTCTTCGTCGGCTTCGTATTCGTGGATGTTCTGCAACTCCTGCTTGAGCAGCCAGATGGCAGGATTGAACCATTGCAGCCAGGCACAGGCTTCGGTCAGCAACAAATCCCATGAATGACGGTAATGGATATGGGCCATTTCGTGCACCAGAATGTGATGTCCGCTTTCCTTCAGGTCTGTTTCCGAAATCACGATGTAGCGCATCCAGCTGAAAGGAGCCAGTTTACGACGGTGGACTACCAAGCATACACCGTTGTCCAACCTTTCACACCGGCTGTGACGAATGAGATAAAGCATGCGTCCCAGCGACCAGAGGTGACGGACGATGACAAAAAACAACCCCGCAAAATAGACTAACACCAGCCCTTCCTGCCAGTGGAACGGACGACTTCCCTCTTCCACCACTACCGCTTCGCTATTCCATTGGTACATCAGCAACAAGTCTTCCATCGACATCACTTGTGCATTTACCTCCAAAATAAGATCTCCAGTTGGTCGGTGGCTGCTTGTTCCACCGTCACCTTCACCAAAGGCAGCAGACACGAGAGCAGCATCACTCCCAGCAAAGCTATCCGGTTAAAACGGTGGAAAGTTTCCTTGCTGAGCAGCAGGCGGTAGAACAGATAGAACATCGCCAGGCAGACAGCCGACTTGAGTATATAGACTAAAAAGGTTCCCATAGGCAGACGTGTTTTATTGTGGTTTCTCGTTCTGTCCCTCTTCCACCTGACGGATGAGTTCCTTGAGTTCCTCCACCGAGATGTCTTCCTCCTTCACCAGCGAGGAAACAGCCCCCAAGAAAGAATTATTGAAATATTTGGAGATGACCCCACGCAGGGTTTTCCGCCGGAACTCCTCTTCCGACACTTCGGCATGATACTGGTAGGTATTACCAAACGCGGTATGCGACAGGTACCCCTTTTCTTCCAGTCCCCTTACAATGGTCGACAGGGTATTGAAGTGCGGCCGGGGTTCTTCGTAAAGTTCCACCAGCTGTTTAACGAACATCGGACCTTTCTCCCAGAAAAATCCCATGATTTCTTCTTCTTTGGCAGTAAGTGTTTTCATATCCGTTTCAATTGGTTACTGCAAAGAACTAAAACTTTTAGTTGATAAACTAATTTTTATAGTTAATATAACTAAAGAGCATAGTTAGAAATAAACAACTGTTACCAACTCATAGGAGTAATAGGTTACGAATTGGTTAGTTAGCTATCTGATATTTTATTCTTCTGCGCGTTGCGTAACATTCAAAGAACTATTCGCATACAAAAGCAGCACTTTAATATATATTGAAATAAAAATCCAACTTTTTTAAACTCCACAGACAAGTTTTTCTGTTAAAGTGTATTTAGACGGTCCTTATACGGCTGTTACCTGTTAATATTCTTTTTTTTGCCAGTTCCTTTAATCGTAAACGGGAGTCATGGATAACTGCACCTTCCATAAATGAAAAATGTCGACTACGTAAAATGGGTTGGTCAGTAATAATCGTATGGAAGTGTCAGTTGGAATCTATGGTAAGACAGCAGACGTTGATGGAGATTGAATATTACATCAACCATACGTATTTGGAGTGATTCAGGTCGCAATCTTCCATGCTCAATGAAACACCGGAGAACAAAGCCCCCGGTATAGTGGCCGAGGGCAAGGGAGATATGAGAAAAGGTGATTTATACTGAATAGATGGTGGCGCTGCTTTGTTTTAATTTAACCATTTCGATGAATGAAGCCAATGTTTCAATTTCAGGTTGAAACTCTTTATCAAATGATGTCCGGTAAGGAGCAGGGACGACAAGTTTAAGGTGTTCATGTTTCATTTCCCGAAGCTGATTCTTGGAAATGCCTTGTTGCAGGGTAAACAAATACTTAGTCTCGATGCGGTCTGCCTCATTCAGGATTTGTCGCCAGCGGTCTTTACAAGTTGTTTTTGCTCCAAGAAATACCAGCTTATTAGCAGGAAACAGTATGTCATGGTAAGCTTCTCCATTGGGAAACAGGAAATCGGGCTTTTTATTGTCTTCTGTTACGACTTGTTCTTCGTACTCCAATTGTGCCGCCGTGAATATGGTTGCAAGGTGATGTTCCAAGGATTTGCCTGCACGGGATTTGCGACGGTTGAAGCTACATATAATTAGGGTCTATGACATCATCTTCTTCTATAAAGAGCGTCCTTCTTTCACCACAACAAATAGTTTCCACCTCATAATTAATTTCCGGAAAACCAACGGGAACATAGTTCACAAATTGAACTTCTGCATGATGAACTTCATCGTCAGTATCACAATACCAGTATATGGTATCTCCTTTCTTATATTTGGTTTCTACTGTCATTACTGAATCATTTATTAAAGATACAATCGCGATGCCATTCTAAAAAAGTGGGGTTAATTGCGTATTTTTTAGTTTCAGCCAGTGACTTGTTTTATATCGGACTGAAATACTTGTCAAAATACTCTTTCCCAACATTACTGGACAATCGTTCCGAGAAAAGAACCTTGAAAGAAGAATCGAAACTTATCAATCCTTGGTCAAAAGCCTTGTCATATAAGGACGAAAGACATATTCCGTTTGTCGGGTTTAGCCGTTCCTCTTTGTTCTCAGACCAAGGAATAATATGACTTGCCACAAGTAGTTCGGGTATGTCAATGCCAGTGAGTGCGCATTTATAATCATAATTTGCAAGGACTATTTGACGGAACACATTTTGATTGACACGTATCTTTACCTGACGAATCTTGGTATCCCCTACTATGCCAGAGGGGATATCTTTAAGTTCTTTTTTATATTTATTCTCGATAGATGTGCCTTCATATTGGGCTAAAATACGTTCGCTTTCATATAGAAGTTTTTCACGGTCATCTACAAATTCATTCCAATATTCCTCACATTTTTTTCCTCCGTGTGACATTCCGGAGATTCCTCTTTGTTTAAGTTGCGGATCATAGGACGCATAATTAGCCAAACGATAAGCTACAGCATCAGGCGTTCTTCCTATCAGATGAGCCATTTTTATGACATTTGGATTTCCCTTGTGCATCTTGCCGAAAGGCATTTTTAGATACAAATTCAGTACCAGTATCATTTCGTCTCTAGTCCAAAGATTATTTGTCGCCATAGATTTATGCTACAAATTGTTTCTTATTCCGATTAAAACCTACTATCATAATACGCTCCCGATGTTGTGGCACATAGGTTTGTCCATCCATGACAAGATAATGGAGCGAATAGCGTAACTCCTCTAATTTTTTTTGCCATTATTCAAATTGTGAATTAATTAATGAGGACAAAAGTACTGTTTTTTATCGAAAACAGCGAATAACAGTTTTTTTTTAAATCATGACATCAGTTCTTTTATCATCATCTTAATTTCTTCCGGTACCCTCTTTTCATCTATTGCATCAAGATGAAACCCATGATAAGTGTTCTCACTTTCACGCTTGAACTCTATATACTGGTTGTGTGTCTGGTCGAAAAAGTAAAGAACCCGTAAATCTGTACCAATGGCTTTCAGAAGCATGTTCTTTGCATCTTCTTTACTACACATCAGCACGGACACTTTCTCACCTTTATTAGCGGGATGCGCCCCTTTACCGTTTTCCCCATGTTTAGGATTTAAGCTGAATATTCGTTGAGGTTTACGGTTGGTTTCATACCATTCTGAAACAGATTTAAAATCAGCTTTACTTACCTCAAATTCCAGCTCAGTCTGATTGCGTTTAACCTGAATTGTTTTCACCGAATCAGAAAAAGCCTTTTGATTTACTAAAAGAAATACGCTTCCATCCGTAGAAACGGCCTTTCGTTCTGCCATCTCACACAATGTATCATCCTTAATCGGCAAGCCATGATACAGATAACGTTCGGTGTCCTTCTGGACTTTCTGAGTCCGCCAGTTCTCTCCCCATTTACTCATAACCATACGCATACGGGTCTTGATATTGGGATAACATTCTTCCATCGCTTCTACAGGATACAGAAATGCCGATACATTGTCCGCATCATAATAACCCTCATAATTCTCGTTTGCTATAAATCTGCATATTCCGTCAATGCTTTCTATCACTTCTAAGACTTCAGCCACAGTCATGACACTTTTTAGCCTGATATAGTCAGGTTGTCCTTCAGCTTCCTCATATCTTGGCAGCAATAGAAATAATTCACTGTGCTCCATATCAAAATCCAGTTAAGGTTCGCAGGTCAATATCTATCTGGTCAAAGAATCCTTTAGGAGGACGGGTTATATGCCCTGTTCCCGAAATCTGCAACTGATGTGACAAAGCTGTATGTCCATGCTCTTCTCTTTCGAAATAGTATATGAAAAGCAGGTCAGGAGTAATCCATTTCTTGTTTACAGCCACCAAGCTACCGTTTATGATGTGGTCGCTATGCGATTCTATGATAATTTGCACACCATGGGCCACCGCTTTTGAAATCAGCTCCATTAACACCGCCTGTCCTTTGGGATGCAAATGTGCTTCCGGGTTTTCAATCAAGATAATGGCATCTTTATCCGCACTCAACACGGCTATCAGGATAGGCAATACATACGTAATACCAAAACCGGTATTCAGGGCTGTTATATCTTCTGTAATGGTATTTTCGTCACGGTTGAATTTATATTTCAATTTAAAATCTTCCCCCGCAGGCTCAATATTGATTTTGATATTGGGTGAAACCAAACGCAACCACCGTTCCACTTGCACTGCAAGCCGATAATCGGGAGTAATATCTTCTTTATCGATAATTGCAAGTTCTTCTATAGGAATATTGAGATTCTTATACTGTTCCAGAAAATGTACTGCATATTCGCACTGCCCCATGATTTTAGAAATCTGCTTCTTGGTTACTACCAGAGAGGTATCGCGATTATAACTCTTTTGCGGGCCAAAACGGAAAGCACTCAGGTATTGGAATTTCTCATTAAATAAAGAATATTTTGACAACACGGCTTTAGATGTTTCATTCCCTTCCATTCCAGGCAACATCGTATCCATGATATTGTCGGGATATTCAAAAGAGAAACTCAAATCGTCTTGCTCGGCAAATTTCATGTTAATATTCAAGGTGTGTTCCGTTGAAGCCTGGCAAGCCAATTCACCTGATATTCCAGCATCGCACAAATCACCTTTCAGGTTCAAACCTGAATCCAGGTCATTCATCATAAAAGACTGACGCAACAATATTAGCGACTGTATTACCGTGGATTTTCCCATGCCATTCATACCTGTAAGGATTGTCAATCCGTTCAGTTCCAAATCTGTATGGTCATGAAGCTTTAAATTATTTATGCTCAAATGGGTTATCATAGGCTTATTATTTCTTTTATTAATGATTTTACCATTGTAAAACGTTGTTCTACATTGTATTTCTTTCCAGTACCGGTTGTTATGGAAAAATCGAATTTTTTATCATTAAACAAACGAATCATTCCGGCTTTGAAGGCTTCAGTATTTTTTAGCAAAAGTTTTCTTTCCTCATCGCTAAGCCAAGCGATATTTACACTCAACGTATCATATACCGATTTGGATATGGGTTTCCTTCTGTCTTCCTGCTTATATCGCTTACGAAATGTATCTTTTTTGAAGATCTCATAACAGCACTTCATCGCCTTGTCAAAAGAGACACGTATGTCATCTCTTTGCTCAGAAGTCATTTTGTTCAATTCCCCCATCTTATCATTCAGGAACATGTCCAAGTCGCCCATATAGTCCTGATAGCCAATAAAGAAAGCGATAAATCTATTTACAAAATCCCGGTCTTGCATTCGCTTGCTTTCCACAGAATAATTGGTAGCCTTTTTAAAAGACTCCATATCAGCCAGTTCCTTTATAAATATCGCCGCAGGCCCCTGATTCAATGCATGGCGCATTTCTTGTGGAGTTAAAGGTACTCCAGCGGTATTCACTCGTTGGAATATGATGTATTTCACATCCAGCGGAGTACCTTTACGCAATGTATTCATCGTGATTTTAAGCGACTTAATACGCTTCACTTCGGGCCGTGCCAATTGTGAGAAAGTAAATCCTTCAAAATTTTTCAAGAATTGAAGCCCCTCCAGTTTCAAAGGGTTCTCCTTCTCCAATACAAAATCCCTTATCGCGCAAATTCGCTGTAACCCATCTATGATGGAAAGTTTTTGACTTACGGGATTCTCACTAAAATAGAATGAAGGCAAAGGAAGTCCCAGCAAGATTGATTCTATCAACCTGCTCTTTTTCACGTTATCCCACACGTCAGTCACACGCTGAAAATCAGGCTGCAAATCTATCTCGTCGTTTTCCAACTGGTCTATCAGTGAGCCTAAATTCACAGTCGATATATCCACATCAATCTCGTTGGGATTAAATGGTTTGGTTATCTCTTCCGTCGACTTCCCACCATTGAGATTTTCCACTTCAACTTCCTGATTGTCTTGCATTTGAATATCCTCCATACTCATAAAATCTCATTTTATTTTAGCCAGATTCTCCAATATCAGTTTGTTCAACCGTTCTTCTTCCTTCAACTGTGCTTCAAATTCCGCTTTTAGTGCTGCAAACTGTCCTCAAAATTGAAGTCATCATCTTCTTCCGGCAAGCCTACATAACGGCCAGGAGTCAATATGTGATCCAATTCAGCCACATACGACACAAAATCCAACAACCTAAATTGACCTGCCTGCCATTTCCCTGTCTTTTTCTTTTCAACAAACACAATCTTCAGCAGATAATTTGAATCATATACAAAGATAATGATTGCTTTTGACTAAAAAAGCGAATTTGACTTTTTCATTCGCAAACTTTCCAGCCAAAGAAAAGAAAACCTACGTTTCGACCACGAGAAACGTAGAAGGCATAAAAAGATTTATCAATTAATTCCTTTACGCTTTATATATATCTACAATTGAGGAGGAAGATGCTTACGATGTCCGGGAGCATTAAACTTTGCAGATTTCTTACCACGTATTTTTTTCGCATGGCCAGGAGGGATTTCCTTCTTATGTGGTGGCTTAGGTGCATGACGATGCACCACGCAAGAACTTCCGCCCAAACACAAAAGCAGGCCGAACAGGGCAATCAACAATTTTGTTTTCATAACTTTCAATGGTTTTTACAAAGTTAGAAAAAAACACAGACATATTCCCCTGCAAACCTCCCCAATTGCAGAAAATAAAAGCACTCTCAACTCTTTTAAAAACGCAAGTTTATTCAACCTAAAACGCAAGGCCGTTTGAATCAAAACGCAAGTACATTCGAACCCAAACGCAAGTGCGTTTGAACTAAAACACAAGTGCATTTGAACCAAGACGTAAGTGCGTTTTTTTCACAAAGATACGCAAGTGCAAAAAGATGTGAAATCAGCAAACAGAAGCGTGTGGAAAAGCCTTAAAGCAAAGACCTCAAGCAAAAATAAGGGAGAATGGGAGAAAAACCATACTTACCTGATTTACAAACATTAAACCCTCAAATGAGCATAAACTAACAGCGGAAAGCTTGACGGGTTGACGGGTTGGCACCGGTTTTTCAAACTTCCTATATACAGGTGTGGAAACAAGCACGACAGACTTGTTTCCACACCCCACGTATATACAGTTTATAAAAATGCCTGCCAACCCCGACAACCCGTCAAGCACACGGCCGAAAACGGACAATAAAAAACCTCCTTCACTTCATCTTTCCAGAAGCAAAGGAGGCTTTCAAATTTCCGTATTCATTTAGAACGGCAGGTCGTCTTTCTCGTCTGTCATGGAGAAATCGGCCGGAGCTGCATTTACCGGAGGGAATGGAGCTTCTACCGGAGGCATCTGAGGAGTGGCTCCCACACGTTCCACCTTCCATGCACGGATACTGTTGAACCAGCGTCCTTGCCATTCGCGGGCATCAATGTCGAACGATACGTTCAGTTCCTCGCCCACCTGAATATTAAACTGTTTGATTTTGTCGTCACCAAAGACATCAAAGCACATGCGACGCGGATACTGGTCGTGTGTTTCGATGACATATTCTTGTACCTTCCATTCGTTGCCATTCCGCGATGTACCGCCTTTCGGTTCCAGAACCGCAATCACTCTTCCTGCTAATTCCATAAATAATATTTTTAAATTCGGTGACGAAATTACGACTTTCCATAGAAGAAAACTAATTTTTAAGACCTTTTTTTGTGGGGTGTATGCAATCTTTTCGTAACTTTGGCAATTGGTTTAGAGCATCCACAGATGCATTTAATAATAAAAACAGAACAAAAACAAATATAAAAACAGCTATGAAGTTTATCGTTTCAAGTACTGCTTTATTCAGTCATTTGCAGGCTATCAGCCGAGTAATCAACTCAAGAAATTCATTACCTATTCTGGACTGTTTCCTCTTCGAACTGAGAGACGGTACACTCTTTATGACTGCTTCGGACAATGACACTACGCTGTCTACTTCCATCGAAGTGAACGAATCGGACAGCGACGGCCGTTTTGCCGTTTCTTCCAAGACATTGCTGGAAGCATTGAAAGAGATTCCTGAACAGCCGCTGAGTTTCCACATCGAACCCAGCAACATGGAAATCACCGTGGAATACCTGAATGGAAAATACAGTCTGATGGGACAGAATGCCGACGAATACCCGCAGGCACAGGCGTTGGGTAGCAATGCCGTACAGGTGACCATGGGAGCAGAAATCTTGATGAACGGCGTGAACCGCAGCATTTTTGCGACAGCCGACGACGAACTTCGTCCGGTGATGAACGGTATTTATTTCGACATCAGCACGGAAGACATTACACTGGTTGCTTCCGACGGTCATAAGCTGGTACGTTGCAAGACTTATGCCGCACGAGGAGCAGAGAAAGCTGCCTTCATCCTTCCGAAGAAGCCGGCCAACCTGCTGAAGAACCTGCTGCCGAAAGAACAGGGCGACGTACAGATTGGTTTTGACGACCGCAATGCCATGTTCACCCTCGAAAACTATCAGATGATCTGCCGTCTGATTGAAGGACGTTATCCGAACTATAACTCTGTCATTCCACAGAACAACCCGCACCGTGCCATCATTGACCGTGCGCTCTTCATCAGTGCCCTGCGCCGTGTGTCTGTGTTCTCTTCACAGTCAAGCAGCCTGATCAAGCTGAGCTTGTCGGAAAACCAGATGAAGATTTCTGCACAGGACATCGACTTCTCTACTTCAGCCGAAGAAACCATCGCTTGCCAGTATGGCGGCAACCCGATGAGCATCGGTTTCAAGTCGTCGTTCCTGATTGACATTCTGAACAACATTTCTGCACAGAACATCATCATCGAACTGGCCGACCCGTCACGCGCTGGTGTCATCGTGCCTGAAGAACAGGAGGAAGACGAAGACCTGCTGATGCTGCTGATGCCGATGATGCTGAACGACTAATCATTTTTTGTTACACACAGACTCATGAAACTGAACTTGAAAAATCCGCTCGTGTTCTTCGACCTGGAGACCACGGGCACCAACATTAATACAGACCGTATTGTAGAAATCTGCTACTTGAAGGTTTATCCTAACGGAAACGAAGAGGCCAAAACCTTGCGCATCAACCCGGAAATGCACATCCCGGAGGCATCGACTGCCATTCATGGCATTCACGACGAGGATGTGGCCGACTGCCCTACTTTCAAGGAAGTGGCAAAGGACATTGCCCGCGACATTGAAGGGGCCGACATTGCCGGTTTTAACTCCAACCGCTTCGACGTGCCGGTGCTGGTAGAGGAATTTCTCCGTGCTGGTATCGACATCGACCTGACCAAGCGGAAGTTTGTCGACGTGCAGGTGATTTACCACAAGCTGGAACAACGCACGCTTTCGGCTGCCTACAAGTTCTACTGCGGAAAGAACCTGGAAGACGCACACACGGCAGAAGCCGATACACGGGCTACCTACGAGGTGCTGAAGGCACAGCTCGACCACTACCCTGACGTGCTTCAGAACGACATCAACTACCTGTCAGAATATTCCAGCTACAGCAAGAACGTAGACTTTGCCGGAAGAATCGTGTATGACGACAACGGCGTGGAAGTGTTCAACTTCGGAAAATACAAAGGTATTCCGGTGTCGGAAGTGCTCAAGAAAGACATGGGCTACTACGGCTGGATTATGAACGGAGACTTCACGCTGAACACGAAGAATGTATTGACAAAAATCCGCCTGCGCGAAACGGGGCTGGTCAAGTAAACTGAAGGTAGCATGAATACACTACAAGGCAAAAAAATTGTACTGGGTATCACGGGTAGCATTGCGGCCTACAAGGCGGCTGTGCTGACACGCGGACTGATTAAGAAAGGTGCGGAGGTGCAGATTGTCATCACGCCGGCAGGAAAGGAGTTCATCACTCCCATCACGCTTTCGGCGCTGACCAGCAAGCCGGTCATCAGCGAGTTTTTCTCACAGCGTGACGGCACATGGCACAGCCACGTGGACTTGGGATTATGGGCCGACGCCATGGTCATTGCCCCGGCTACGGCTGCTACCATCGGAAAGATGGCGCACGGGGTAGCCGACAACATACTGGTGACGACCTACCTGTCGATGAAGGCTCCGGTGTTTGTGGCTCCGGCCATGGACCTGGACATGTTTGCCCATCCTTCTACCCAGCATAACCTCGACATTCTGCGCAGCTATGGCAACCATATTATCGAACCTGCTTCGGGCGAGCTGGCCAGCCACTTGGTAGGAAAAGGACGCATGGAAGAGCCTGAGAAAATCATCGAAGTGCTGGAAGCGTTCTTTGCCCGTCAACAGGACTTGGCCGGACGGAAAATCGTCATTACCGCAGGTCCTACTTATGAGAAAATTGACCCGGTGCGCTTTATCGGCAATTACTCTTCCGGAAAGATGGGTTATGCCCTGGCCGAGGCGTGTGCTTCACGCGGAGCGGAAGTGGTATTGGTGAGCGGTCCGGTTACCCTGCAGACGGTTCATCCGAACATTCAGCGCATAGACGTGGAGAGTGCGGCCGAAATGCACCGCGCAGCTGCCGATGCCTTCAAGGATGCGGACGCAGGAATCTTGTGTGCGGCCGTAGCGGACTTCACACCGGAGCAGGTGGCCGACCAGAAAATCAAACGGGAAAAGGACGACCTGGTGCTGCGGTTGAAACCGACTTGCGACATTGCCGCTTCCCTAGGAAAGGAAAAACGTCCGGACCAGTTGTTAGTGGGATTCGCATTGGAGACTTGCGACGAGGTCAGCCACGCACAGGATAAGCTGGCACGCAAGAACTTTGACTTCATCGTGCTGAACTCACTGAATGACAAAGGAGCCGGTTTCCGTTGCGACACCAACAAGATTACGATTATAGACCGCGCTGAAGCTGTTTCCTACCCGTTAAAGCGCAAGCAGGAAGTAGCCGAAGACATTGTGGATAAACTTTCCAGTCTGTTTCATTCCTAAACCGCTATGCTACAGTCTATCTTTATACAGAACTATGCCCTGATTGATAAGCTGGACATTGACTTTACGTCCGGCTTTTCGGTGATTACCGGTGAGACCGGTGCCGGAAAGTCTATTATCTTAGGGGCCATCGGACTTCTGTTGGGACAGCGTGCCGACGTGAAATCCATCAAGAAGGGGGCTTCCAAGTGCATCGTGGAGGCGACTTTCCGGATTGCCAACTACGGCATGGAACCGTTCTTTCAGGAGAATGACATCGAATTCGAACCGGACGAATGTATCCTTCGTCGTGAAGTGTCGGCCAACGGAAAAAGCCGTGCTTTCATCAACGATACGCCGGCTTCGCTGGCACAGATGAAAATGCTGGGTGAAAAACTGATTGATGTGCACAGCCAGCACCAGAACCTGCTGCTGAACAAGGAAGGTTTCCAGTTGAACATTCTGGACATCCTGGCACAAGACGGGCAGGCATTGTCGGCTTATCAGTCGGTATACCTTTCTTATAAGAAGGTGGCAAAGGAACTGGATGACTTCATTGCACAGGCTGAAAAGAGCCGTCAGGATGAAGACTATATCCGCTTTCAACTGGAACAGTTGGAAGAAGCCGGACTGAAAGACGGAGAGCAGACGGAACTGGAGCAGGAAGCAGAAACCCTGAGCCATGCCGAGGACATCAAGGCCGGACTCTATAAAGCCAGCCAGCTGATTAACGGCGAGGAAGGCGGTACGGTTTCACTGACCAAGGAGTGCATGCAGACTCTTCAGAGCCTGACACAGGTATATGCACCGGCTAAGGAATGGATGGAACGGCTGAACAGCTGCTACATTGAACTGAAAGATATTTCCCGCGAAATCGGCAATGCGGAGGAAGAAGTGGAATTCAATCCGGCACGTCTGGATTTTGTCAACGAACGGTTGAACCTGATTTATTCCTTGCAGCAGAAACACCGTGTGCAGTCGGTAGAAGAACTGATTGAGCTGACGGAAAACTATCGCAGCCAGTTGAATGCCATCACTTCTTTCGACGACCGGATTGCAGAGCTGGAGGGAGAAAAGAAGAAATTGTATGCCGAGGTGCTACGTCAGGCCGAAAAACTGACCGCGCTTCGTACACAGTCGGCACGGCACATTGAATCGCAGATGGAGTCCCTGCTCATTCCACTGGGTATGCCTAACGTGCGTTTTGCCGTGGAACTGACTCCCAGAAAGGAACCCGACAGTAAAGGGATGGACAGCGTGACGTTCCTGTTCTCGGCCAACAAGAACGGGACGTTACAGAACGTGGCTTCCATAGCTTCGGGAGGTGAAATTGCCCGCGTCATGCTTTCACTCAAGGCCATGATTGCCGGAGCCGTCAAACTGCCGACCATCATCTTCGATGAAATTGATACCGGTGTATCAGGTTCCATCGCAGAAAAAATGGCACTGATCATGCAGGACATGGGACGCCAGAACCGTCAGGTAATCAGCATCACTCACCTGCCCCAGATTGCCGCACGCGGAATTGCGCATTACAAGGTGTACAAGGAAGATACCGACACCGGGACCAACAGTCATATCCGCCGCCTGACGGATGAAGAGCGGGTGCAGGAGATTGCCCACATGCTCAGCGGTGCCACCCTGACAGAGGCTGCCGTACAGAATGCCCGTGCCCTGTTAGGCTTTAAACAATAACA
>OGYG01001307.1_pt1 | contig 16827 bp, 13 predicted proteins | sample 1576481 | NCBI WGS metagenome assembly OGYG01 (sample SAMEA3541497, study PRJEB24748) | human gut metagenome | biome: human gut; feature: human-associated habitat; material: faeces | place: China | collected 2012 | reverse complement strand
GTATAATAAGCCCTCGTCTCAATTTCATCTCCCTCTTTGATCAGATAAGAGGCTGGTTCTAATTTACCATTTACCTCAACAAAACGCGGGCATACGATTTTCCTGCCGTTGACAATAAATGTTATGGTGGATGTATGGTACTCCTCTAACTGCTCGATGGTGATCATGGCATCCTCTCCCGCAGTGGATGGGCAGATCTCGATCTCTGAATTCGGTTCTAACTTAGTATTGATGCCTGCCGGTTTTCCATTCATGGTGATCACAGCAGATTCCCCCTGCAGACCCCGCTCCACTTTTGCCACGCCATTGACCGTATAATTCACTTCTTTTCCACGTTTTGGAAACAGATCTTCATTGGCTACTCCCGCCTGTAATGCGGCATCCATGATCAGAAGCTTATTGTTGTCATACATCTTAATCCGTTCGCCGTTCAAATGTACCATGATAAAACTGTTTTTCTGGTCATAATAATTCAGACAGATACCGATCGGTGTTACGATGAGCGGATCTTTTTCGATATCCGGCTGTTCAAAGGTTACTTCCTGCAGTACTTCCTCACCTCGGAGAGCGACACGCTCCTGTGGAAGTCCAAGTTTATCTGCCAGCATCTCTGTAAAACCGTGGATTTTTCCGCCTCCACCAACGACAAATGTAGCACTGACAGTCTGTCCTCCATTTAACTCTTTGATTTTCTCTGCCACTGCTGTTGTCATTTTATCTGCCACCGGCTCTACCAGTTCCCACACTTCCTTCGCCGGAATGGAGTGCTCGATCATCATGATATCTTTGTATGTGATCATCTCCCCGGTCGAACTTGCAAGTTTGATGCGCTCTGCAGTCTGGAAATCGACCAGATAATGCTGCACGATCAGTTCTGTCAGTTCATCCCCTGCAAGCGGAATCATACCATAGGCGATGATACTTCCATCTTTCGTGACAGAAATATCCGATGTTCCGGCTCCGACATCGACCAGTGCGATATTCAGCATACGGAATGTTTCCGGGATCGCAACATCGATCGCCGCAATAGGCTCCAATGTCATATTGGCGACGTCAAGACCTGCCTGCGCCACTGCGGAATACAGTCCGTCCACAACATCCTCCGGCAGAAATGTCACAATGATATCCTCACTGATCACCTCTGCCTTATGTCCCTCGATGTTGGAATAAACCTCCTCATTCAGATAATATTTCACAACAGAATATCCCACGCAGTAGAACTTGTATTTTGTGTCATTTTTTTCTTTTAATATGGACTGTGCCTTTTCAATTCCAAGCAGATCCAGTGTATGGATATCTTCCTTTGTAACAACAGTCTCTTCCGGATATTCATATTCTACATTTGTCGTTACTGTTTTTAACACACGACCGGCTGCTGCGATACATACTTCTGTCAGCGGACATTCAATCTGTTTCTCCAATTCCTCTTTTACCGTCTGGATCACTTTTCCCACACGGCCAATGTCATGAATCTGGCCATCGATCATCGCCCTTGTCTCATGCTGCATGACATACTGTGCCACAACAACAAATTCATTTCCTTCCTTATATCCAACCGTACCTACTACATTTCGTGTTCCAATGTCCAGTCCAAATACATATGGCTGTTCGAATGTCTGTGTTTCATTCATCTGTAGTGTCCTCTCACTTACCTTTTCTTTGTAATTCCCTGATCCGTTCCAATTGTCTGCAAAATCCATCAGATAGCGCACACTGCCGCATCAATCTGTCTCTGCATTTCCTCTAACCCTTCATTGTTGTCGATCACAACACTGCAATGTTTCCGGTACTCTGCTTCCTTCAACTGACTCGAAAAAATCTGCTGTACCTTCTCTCTGGAATACCCACGGGATTCCATCAGTCTTGCCTCGCGGATTTCCTCTCTGGTATAAATATACCAGAGTTCATCACAAATTTCATCATAATGTTCTTCAATTAAAAGTGCCGCTTCCAAAACAAGCAGTGCAAGCGTTCCTTCCTGTCTCTCTCTTTTCGCTTCTGCTATCACATATGCTTTCACTGCCGGATGTACGATCCCGTTCATCCTGACACGCTTGTTCTCGTCTGAAAAGATCACCTTCGCCAGTTTTATCCGGTCAAAATGTCCATCTTCCTTATAAATATCATGCTCCGGAAAAGCCTGTATGATCTGCTCATAACAGTCCGTTCCCGGTTCCATAAGTTCATGTGCAATCTCATCCGCCAGCATGACACGCACACCAGGTTTCGTTGCCAGATAATCTAAAACTGCTGATTTTCCAGCTCCTACACCACCTGTGATCCCTATAAATTTCATATTTTCCGTCCACCCTTATCTTCTTTTGTGCTGTCCGTTTCTGATGCAAAGCTATTTTGCTTCGTACCAGTTCTTTCCGGTGTGAAGGTCAATCGCCAGAGCCACCTTCAGATCTGCTGCCTGCTGCATACCTTCTGTCAGTATCTCTTTTACTCTGTCGATCTCATCCTCTGCTGTCTCGATCAAAAGTTCGTCGTGCACCGTGATGATCAGTCTTGACTTTAAATGTTCCTCTAACAGCCTGTCATGCACACGTATCATAGCGATCTTGATAATGTCTGCGGCTGTTCCCTGAATTGGCGCATTCATTGCCACACGCTCTCCAAAAGAACGCTGCATAAAGTTACTGCTGGAAAGTTCCGGAACCGGACGCCTTCTTCCAAACATGGTTGTCACGTATCCGTTCTTTTTGGCATCCTCCACAAGTCCGTCTAAAAATGTCTTGATCTTTGGATATGTTTCAAAATACCGTTCGATATACTCTGCTGCCTCTTTTTTACTGATACTGAGATCCTGGCTTAATCCAAAGGAGCTGATTCCATATACGATCCCAAAGTTTACCGCTTTGGCATTCCTTCGCTGTAAATCCGTCACCTCGTCAAATGGAATGTGGAATACCTGTGATGCGGTGATCCGGTGGATATCCTGCGCCTCCCTGTATGCCTCGATCAGTTTCTCATCCCCGGACATATGCGCTAACACACGAAGTTCGATCTGCGAATAATCAGCGTCCATGAACACATATCCCTCTGCCGGTAAAAATGCTTTTCGAATGAGTCTGCCAAGTTCGATCCTCATCGGGATATTCTGAAGATTCGGTTCTGTACTGCTTAATCTTCCGGTAACTGTGATCGTCTGGTTGAAGGAAGTGTGGATTCTTCCATCCTCTTTAATATAATTGGCAAGGCCATCTGCATAAGTGGATTTTAACTTGGTAAGCTGACGGTACTCCAAAATATCTGCAACGATCGGATACTCTGGTGCAAGTTTGTCTAACACATCTGCTGCTGTCGAATATCCGGTCTTTGTTTTCTTTCCGTAAGGCATTTCGAGTTTTTCAAACAGGATTACACCTAACTGTTTTGGAGAATTGATATTAAACTCTTCCCCTGCTTCCTGATAAATTCGGGTTTCTAACTCTTTGATCCGGACTGCAAGTTTCTCCCCGTACTCTTTCAGATTAACTGCATCAATGGCAATTCCTGTGTGTTCCATGTCTGCAAGGGTAAACACTAACGGCATCTCAATGGTTTCATAGAGCTGTTCCATTCCGGTTGCCTTCAGTTCTTCCATCATTGCCTTTTTGCTGGAAAATGCAGTGTACGCCATAAAGCAGACTGTCTTTAAAAATCCTTCCGGTTTCTCATCCATTGCCAGATCATAGCCTGACTTTCCAAGCAGATCCACTCTCGATGGGATCATCAGGCTGCAGTAATCCTTTGCGATGTCTTCATACGGATATTCATTTTTTAACGGATTCAGCAGATATGCTGCGATGACGTTGTCAAAAATGTTTTTCTGGTTCAGACATCCGTTCTCTCTCTGCTCGATCATATGGAGCAGTCCAAGCTGCGGTTTTAAATCCAGTGTCATGTATCCTGCCGCCTCAGAGTGTGTGAGGAGGTCTGACAACACGCTGCTTGTCAGTTCTTCCCCAGCCTTGAAAAAGTAGGTGTCTTTCTCCCCAAAGCAGACTGCCATTCCAAGGAATTCATTCGTCTGCGGTGCTGCAAAAAGATTCATCTGCCCACCGGCTTCCATGTCCGCATCCTTTTTTTCCTCCATCGGAATGATCTGGAATGCACATTCTGTGCCTTTGATCTTCGCAAAAATCTTTTCGGCTTCCTTTTTCTCTGTCACAAGTTTAAAATGTTCTTCCGCCTGATTCTTTGGTGCATCCACCTCAAATCTGCCAAGCATATTTTTAAACTCCAGACGTTTGCACAAAAGATATGCTTCCTCTGTATACAGATCTTTGATCTGTTCTAATCTTGCACTCTGCAGATCATAGTCGATATCCGCATGGATCTCGATCGTCGCTAATGTCTTACTCATCTGTGCAAGTTCATAATTTTCTTTTAAATTTTTACTTGCCCTCGGTGGCTTGATCTCATCCACATGCGCATAACAGTTTTCAATGCTGCCGTACTGCGCAATGAGAGCTGTTGCTGTCTTTTCTCCGATTCCCGGAACGCCCGGGATATTATCCGAAGTATCGCCCATCAATGCTTTCACATCGATAAACTCGATTGGCGTCACATGATATTTGTCCAAAACTTCCTTCGTATTATAATCCTCGATCTCGGTTCCGGTGCGCTTTGTTTTCGGAATACGGATTTTAATATGGTCGGTAGCAAGCTGCAATAAATCCCTGTCTCCTGACACAACGGATACTTCAAGTCCCTCTGCTTCGCTGCGTTTTGCAATGGTCCCCAAAATATCATCTGCCTCATACCCACCTTTTTCCACGATAGTCACACCCATGGCTTTTAACATTTCCTTCATCAGAGGCACCTGCTCGCGGAGTTCCTCCGCCATCGGCTTTCTGGTTCCCTTGTATTCTGCATACATCTTATGACGAAAAGTTGGCTGTGATACATCAAAGGCAACCGTCAGATAATTTGGCTGTTCCTCCTCTAAAATCTTGAATAAAATATTTAAAAATCCATAGACCGCATTGGTATGAAGTCCCTCGGAATTGGTAAGATCCGGGATTCCGAAAAAAGCCCGGTTTAAAATGCTGTGTCCATCGATCAGTACCAGCTTTTCACTCATAAACTTTGTGTCTCCTTCTTATTTTTTCACTGCTCATAAAAAAGCAGTAAAGGGGCTGCCGCATGCGGCAGTCCCATCCTGTGACAAATTAAATTGCGCGGGTATACTTCTTCAGCCATTCGTTCTCTTCCTCTGTCATGTAAGGAGAGAGCACTTCATATACCTTCTTATGATAATCATTTAACATCTGCTTCTCACGCGGGCTCATCTGCTCCGGATCGATTCCATCCAGATCGATCGGCGCGTAAGTGATGTTCTCAAATTCCATAAACTGACCGTATTCATTCTTCTCTGCTTTGCGGCAGACCAGCTCGTTCTCCGTGCGGATACCATACTTTCCTTCCAGATATACACCCGGTTCATCGGTTGTGATCATACCCTCTTCCAGCACACCGCTGTCATGGCGTTCCGGCACGATCTTCCAGCGGAAGCCATTTGGTCCTTCATGTACGTTTAAGATATAACCAACACCATGTCCTGTACCACATTTGTAGTCAATTCCCATATCCCACAGTGGACCACGTGCGAGAATATCCAGATTCAGACCACATGCACCATATAAAAACTTTGCATTGGCAAGCTTCATATTGGAACGGCATACTGCTGTGAAATGCTGTTTCATCTCATCACTGATCGTTCCTAACACAAAAGTTCTCGTGATATCGGTTGTTCCCTCATAATAATGTCCGCCGGAGTCTACCAGTAAAAAGCCTTCCGGTTTTAATTCGGTATTGGATTCCGGTGTTGCAGAATAGTGCATCATCGCTGCATTTGCACCGTAGGCACTGATGGTCGTAAAGCTTAAATCAATAAAGTTCTCCTGCTCTCTTCTTCTTGCCTCCAGATAATCGGACGCAGAAATCTCTGTCATTGGGATTTTGCCGATATTTGTTTTCAGCCAGTACATGAACTTTGTCACTGCCACACCGTCTTTGACATGTGCAAGGCGGGTGTTATCCACCTCAACCGGATTCTTGACTGCCTTCATCAGCTCGGTAGGGTTTGGTTTATTTATAACCTGAATGTTCTTATTTAATTCACTGCAGATACGATAATTGACACTGCTCTTGTTCATCAGAACCACGGCACTCTCCGGAATGGTCGGAACATAAGTGTAAATATCATCGTATGGTCTTGTCTCGATATGATTTTCCTTCAGATAAGCGCGGATGGTATCATCCACCACTTCTTCCTGTAAAAACCAGATACACTGATCCCTGGTCAGAACAAGATAGGACAATACTACCGGAACGCTCTGAATATCACCGCCACGGATATTCAAAAGCCATGCAATATCGCAAAGGCTCGTGAGAATGTGGACATCTGCACCTTCCTCTGCCATCTTTGCACGCACATCTTTGATCTTCTCTGCAGTGCTCTTTCCGGAATATTTTTCTTCCAGTATAAATAATGGAGCTTTGGATAACTCCGGTCTGTCTGTCCAGATCAGATTGATCAGATCTTCCCCTACAAAAAGAGAACCTTTCTTTTCCTCTACGATTGCCACAAACTTTTCACCCCAGGCACCGTTTACGGTTCTTCCGTCAAAACCGATGCAGCCGCCCTGTGGCAGTTTGTCTTTTACAAATTCTTCTACGGCAGGCACACCTTCCTCTGCCATACGATATAACGTGACAGTGCTTCCCTCTAACTGTTTCTCAGCTTGCACAAAATAGCGGCCGTCTGTCCAAAGTCCTGCCTCTTTTAACGTGATGACTGCCGTTCCTGCGGAACCGGTAAATCCTGTAATAAACTTTCTTGCCTTAAAATGCTCCCCAACATACTCTGACTCATGAAAATCAGCGGTTGGTACTACATAAATATCAATACTTCTGCGTTTCATCTCTTCGCGAAGCGCAGTTAATCTCTCTGGTATCATTGTTCTTCCTCTCTCTATGTCTCATTTATGCCTGTATGGCATATTATCAGTTACTGTTCACTCGTATCTCGTTCCAGTAACGATTATCACTCTTAATTCTCATCCGTGAACTCAAAAAACTTCGTGTCGATCTCCGGATAAGACCTCTTTAAGGAAATCGGTCTGCCGGAACGGTTCAAAAAGCAATGGGAACTCTTTGCCGTTGTGCGCAGCTCCCCGGTCTCTTTGTCTGTCATCCGGTATTCCACATCCATCTTGATTCCGTTATACTTTGTGATCTTCGTCTCGATCACCACCGTGTCATCAAAATGAACCATACTGTGGTACTCGCAGGACACCGACAATACCGGACTGATGATCTCCATCTCTTCCATCTGCTTATAACTAAGCCCGATCTGTTCCATCAGATCCATCCTTGCCTCTTCCATCCATTTGATATAGTTGGAATGATGGATAATTCCCATCTGGTCTGTCTCATAATACTTTGCGTGATGCTCATAAGGGCGGATCTTGATCGCGCTCTCATCTTCCCCATAAATCCGTATCTCTTTTCCAGCCATGATCTGTCACTACCTTTCTATTTATCTTCAATAGCTGTCTGTGACTATCTTATCACTGCGGTAGTTTTATTTCAATGCCACTCTCTAAAATATTCCTGATAATCTTCTTCATCTGCAAAAAGCATGTACGCTCCGTCCACATATCCCATATAGCCTGCTTCGATCACATATCCCTTCATAAAAAAACACTCCTTTCAACCTTTTTACGTTCTCTCAAGTTGAAAAGAGTGTATCTTATTTGCTGTCCAATAAACCGTACTTTTATGGTGTCTTAGAAAAAAATTTTATTTGTTATTGGCTTTTTCCTGAAATTTTTCATTGTCGATCACGAATCGTTCATGCGTTCCCTCACCGATCATGCCGCGCTCGTCAAACGCTTCCACTTTAAACACCAGTCTCTTGCGGTCGATCTCTACCAGTTCACTCTTGGCAGTCACTTCCATTCCAAGCGGCGTTGCTGAGATATGGGATACGTTCATCAACGTTCCGACTGTTCCTTTTCCCTCCTCCAGTTCTGCTGCAACACTCTTGTAGGCAGCCTGCTCCATCAATGCGATCATGGAAGGTGTTGCATATACCTTCAGTTCACCGCTTTTCATTGCCTGCGCTGAATTGCTCTCTGATACTACCTCTTTTGCTTCTCCTCTGATACCTGTCTCTAACATCTGTTACCTCTTTCCTGTCTCTTAATCACTTTCTTCTTTATTAGTTCTGTAAAGATAAACTTATTTTAACACAGGCTTTCCGATACAACAATATTCTTTTCCTGTTTTCCTCTCCAAAAGGCAGAGAGCAGGAAAAGCATCAGACAGCCAAGACTGATCATGGCGCCAGTCTTCAGTCCGGGTGTTGTATAAATAAGTTCTATGTCATGTTTTCCATCCGTCAACGGCACACTGATAAACGCCTCAGCAAATGTCTCCGGCTCTGTCTCTTTTCCATCTACATACACCGTCCAGCCATCTTCTCTGGCAATCGAAAATACGAGATTCCCCGCTTTTTCCACATCGATCGTACCTGTGATCTTCCGGTCTGAAAACGAGGTGAGTTCCATTGTCTGGCTGTTTAACGTCTCATATGCGGTATCCAGTGCATCCATATTCAACTGATAGGCAGTAATATCCACACGCTCGTTATTGGAATTTTTGATTCGGATCACTTCCCCGGCTTTTACATACCCGAGATCTAAAATATATCCGTGGGATGCCTTTGTAAAAGACTTTGTTCTTCCATCACTGACCTCTTCCTCAAGGGTATCGGATGTCACGGAACTGTATGCCGCAAAATAATATCCGTCCTCCGTCACCTGGATTGCAGACATTCCGGTCTCCGATTCCGACGGAACTACCGTGAGCATCTCTTCCTGTGCCCCCAACAATCCTGCAAGTTCATTCTGGTTAGAGACACCGCCGCCATTTTTATAGTCCCAGCGTTCTGCCACCTCACCATCTACCATAAATCCCAGTGGAAGGGAATATTTATTTTCATATAAATACGTGTTCCCGGATGACGCCACAAGGGTACGCAGCGGGCTTTCCTCCATTGCATTGTCCGCGATCACATATTTTAAGGAAAGCATGGAAGAGATCAAAGGCGACGCACCGTTGATACAATAAAAATTCTTTCCGCCTTCCATTCCAAGATCCTGATAAATATGACTGACATTGATATTCATCAGCGATGAAAACTGTGTTGCAGAGTAATAGCCGGACAGCGCAGCATCATTTTTCGTTTTCCGCTCCATCTCTTCCGTCCGGTAAAAATACACCGCACTGCTTGCACTTTCCTTTTCCTTCGCCTGCTCTAAAACGTTTTCATAATCCTTCCAGTCTTTCACATAAGAAGTTCTGCTCACCGTATCCAGACCTGTCATATCAAAGTTGATCGTCAACTCTGTAATCACTACAATTGACGTAATCAAAAAAACATAATCTCTGACTTTTGCAGTTCCTCCATACCACACCAGAAGCAGCACCGCGTACACAACGATAAACACTGCCGTCGTAAAGAAACTGTCGCTTCCGGTCAGTTCGCTGTCCGACCAGCGGTACGCTGTATACAGGAATGCCCCATCCAAGACCAGTGCCACAGGCACGTGATACCAGCGGTTTTCTTTCAGATGTAAAAATGTTTCAAAGCACAGTACTAACAGTAAAAAACTGTATAAAAAACTCTGTCTGCCCGGCAGTGAATCCGGGAAATGCAATCCATGCCAGATAAAATCCAGCATATTATTGGCAAAGCTTAATGCCATAAACGCAAGCAACAATACACGCGGCAGCTTCTTTTTCCAGCTGATCCCGCGGTTCATCAGATATAACAGGATCAAAAACAATGTAAACACGCCAGTATAAATGTTTGGCCAGTGGTCACGTCCTGTATACGTTTCTACAAAAATACATTGCCTTCCCAGTTCTGCGATCAGATTAAAATACCATTCCACCGCACTTGGAAAAGAAATCCCCTGCGAGCCGCTCTCCCCTAAAATAATCGCTTCCGGGATCAGCAGCACTGCACCTGTTCCACCCGCCAGAAGGGAATACCATGCAAACCGTACACATGCCCCGATTTTTCCTTCCCTCTGCTCCAATAAAAGGATCAGAAAATAGAGCACAAGAAAAATGCAGATCATAATCGAAATGTAATAATTGGACAAAATGGCTGTCGCCAGTGTCACATAATACAATGCAGCCTTTTTCTCTTTTACAAGCTGTTCCACACCGAGGATAATGAGCGGCGCAAGCACCAGACAATCTGTCCACATCACATTCCAGGCATAAGCTGCCATAAACGCAGACAGTGCATACGCCGTTCCAAATACCGCGATTGCCGGGTGATTTGTGTGAAAGTGCTTTTTCAGATAATATGCAAATGTCAGTCCACAGAGCGAGATACGAAGAATCATAAGGATTGACATGAATTCGATCACGTATCCCTTCGGGCACAGCAAAATAAACCAGTTCAAAGGGCTTGCCAGATAATAGGCAAACAGTGACACAAAATCCGCACCAAGCCCGATCGTCCACGAGTACATGAGGCTTTCGCCGCTTCTTAATTTATCCACAAACTCTGTAAAAAAAGGACAATATTGATGATACATATCCACCTGTAACAGACAACGCTCCCCAAATGGATACACTTCATGATCAATACAAATGATCACCGAGATCAGAAGTGGTATCAGAAAGGCGGCAAGCAGTGGCAGCCGTTTACACCACTTTTTCGATTTTGTCTCATTGATTTGTGTCTGATTCATTCTTACAAACTCCTGTTTTCTTTCCTTCATTTCTTTCCTGATGAGCGATCTGTCTGCACACTCACTCCTTTTTCCAGTCAAATAGCTGATAATACTGCAGACTCTGGTAATCTTTCAATTCCTGTTTTAAGCTGGATGCATTGGTATCCAGACCATCTTTCGTGAGCACGCGCATCGCGGAGATAACCGGATAATCCTGTTGTAATCCCAGCAGATAAGAACCATAAGCATTCTCTGAAATCCCTGCATAGTGTAGTACGTCCGCCGCAAGATAATTTGCACTTGTATCTTTTCCGCTCTCTCCATCAATGTCATAATTCGCCCAGATCACATATGGCACTTCATACCGCAGTTTCAACTGATCCTCTGTCAGTGTCTTTGTCGTCATACCGTTCAGATTCAAAATCGGCGCTGCCACCGTGTCATTTGGCTGATGATCCCCAAAGAATACTACAATTGTCTTTTCGTCTGCCTCCTCAAAATAGGAAATCAGTTTTTCCAGTGCCTGATCCGAAAGTCTGACAAGCGATAAATACTGGCTCAAAGGTGTACTTTCCACACCCTCCACTGTGATATCCGGGGTAAAATTATCATAAGTATCCGAGTATCCGCCGTGATTTTGCATCGTCACATTGAAAACGAATAAAGGTGTTCCCTCTTCTTTTTTCTCATATAATTCAATGATCTTATCCACACAGCTATTATCGCTGACGTACTTGCGCACATAACCTGCTCCCCAGTACTGGTCTTTAAAAATACTCTCTGAAAAGCCAAGCAATGGATATACCTTATCCCTGTCCCAGCCATCTGCATAATAAGGATGGGTTGCCACCGTCTCATAACCCAAAGATGCCAGATACGCCGGAAGCGCCGGAAGTTCTTTCGTGATGTACTGCTGATACGGAATACTTCCCTGTGGCAGAAACGCCATACTGTTTCCCGTCAGGAACTCAAACTCTGTATTTGCGGTATTTCCTCCGCACACAGACACATTCAGATAACCTGTCACCGTATTTTCTGCTCCGTTCAGTAAACTGTGCAGATATGGCATATAATCTTCATTTGTTGTAAAATCTCCCAACACTTTCAGGTCAGAAAAAGACTCATTCATCACGACGATGATATTTGGCAGTTCCTCTTTCTTATCACTGCTGTCTGCGTCATCTTCCTGCTCTGTATAGCTTTCCAGCACTGCCTGCTCTTTTGCAGCGTCATAACCTGACGGTTTTTCTACGGTCACATAGGCAAGATCCATCGCAAAAGTCACTGCCATTCCATTTACCTGCGTCATAAATGCCGGGGTAAATAAAAATGGATACAATCTGTGTCCGGTCTGAAAATCTTCATCCTGTAGCAGATTGACAAACAAAACCAGCACGATACAGCATACGCCCGCCGGGATCAGACGCTTCCATAATTGAAACTTCGGCATTCCGGTTTTTACAAACTGCAGTAAAACGATCATTCCAAGAAACACAAGCGTCACCACGACCATTCTCGTGTCCGGTTTAAAATCATAATTAGATGCCACGCTTGCTGCCGTCTTCCAGGAAAAAATATCCCACGGCACGATCGGATTGGTTCGGAAACGAACCACATAAGCATTTGCGATTCCATAAATCATCGCAACCACCAGTTCGATCCGAAGTCCGCTTTGTATCTTTCCGGTCACACTGACAAAGATCCACGCCAAAAGCTCAAAGAGCAAGATATTAAAAAACTGCGCCCACGGTCTTACCTCTTCGAATGGATTGTGTGTGTAGGCTTCCATGAGATAAAACGTGATCACCGGGAATACGATCAGTGTAACGATTGCTGCAATGAGCTGTATCTGTTTTTTATATTTCATCTGTTCCATTTTATTACTTCCAACTTTTCTGATTCATCTTCTGCCACGAAATCCTGCACAAAAAAATGTGCCAAAATGTTTTTCCGTGACCACAACACGATACATTTTAGCACATCTCTTTTTCAATTGAAATCCATTCGCAGATTTTTCACATTTTTATAAGAATTCAGTGACAGATTTTTCCCTTTTACATCATTCCATCCGAATTGAAGTTTCCGGAAGAACCTCTGCTTAAATTCAGATAAAAATGAGCCGTTGCCATATGGGTATATGGATTTAAGAATAGATCTCCGATTCCAAATGTACATGCACTTAAAATCATCCAGCCGATAAAACTGAAATTCAGACAAAACAGCGACCATTTATTGCCATCCATCATCTGTTTGGATGCCTCAATCGCCTCCATGATCCCCATTTCCGGATGTTCTGCCATGATGTATGGTGCCATTGCATAACGATAGGTAGCGATGAGTCCCGGTATGATAAATAACATCGTCCATAAGAAAATAAAAATAGAAGTTACAATACGAAGCCCGAGTGCCTTTCCGAAATACTGGAAATAAGCAAACTCATCCTTAATGTCCGCATTCTCGCCCAATGCACGTTTGGAAAAATAAGCACACATACCAAGTTCCACTACACCACCGATCACAAACTGTGCCAGTGCATAAATGCTTAAAATGCTCATCATGACAGCCAGGATTCCGAGCATTTCTGCCGGAAGCTGATTCAGGCTCATATTTATCCCAAAAATCTGTACGCTCATTCCCTCCCCATATTGATAATTTGCGGTAACAGGTATAACGGACTGGATTCCTCCAAGCAATGCTCCTACAAAACAAACAAGAACTGCCATTCCCCAGTTTCCACTCAAAGATGCTCTTGCGCGCTCACGGTAATCTGCTGCTCTCAACATAATCTCTCTCCTTTTTCTCCTAAAAATCAGTTCATTATCCATAATAAGTCTTTTTCTCCAAAAATAAAAGCCCTATTGCTTTATTTATAAAAATATTATATTGTGTTTTCATCACTTAAACATGCTTCGCTGCTTATACCTCATGGGCATGCGAACGGAAACAGAGAAAGGTAAGGTATTGTTATGGATGAATTTTTTGATCAGTTTTTTCCTACTGAATTTTTGATAGAATATTTAGAAAACGGTCCCGAAGAAAACATGGATCGTTTTCAGACTTATGTTGTGTATCGTTTCCTCACTTTTGCGGCAAAGGAAAATCCGGCTGTTATAACAGAATTAAGGGATACGTTAGAGTGTCCGCTCTCTATGGACAATCTCTCTGATATTTATCGTTTTCTGGATCAGGATTTTTATTTTTCTCCTTCTTTTTCCGAGAATTCTTTTGATCCGGTTCTTTTATGCTACGCCATCGCCATCATTGACGACAAATCCGGTTTTGGTCTTGCGATCTTAAACCGCATTTTCAAAGAGGCATGCCCTGAGATTTCTTCCGTGGATTTTTCAAATGTGGATGTGGATCTGGATCTTTTATTGCAGACAGAAGTACAGTTTTATGCTGCCCTTGCCATCTGTTCTATCCACTATAGTACACTGATCGCATTGCTTCCAAAATTTGCGGCCGCCTATATGGAAGATCTGCATTTTACGTGCGAAGATTTTATTCTCTACGATTTTATGGATGAATATTTTGAAACAAAGAACTGTTCTGCTAACCCTGCTTTTCAGGAAATGACCGATACTCTGGTGCTGGCAACCCTGCAATCTTTTGATACGGATCTTGAAAACTTTACGTTAGATGGTTTATTCCAGTTAAAACACCCTGCCGGACGTTTTGCAGCCATTTACCGCAGCGGCGCGATCGATATGAAAGATCTCCCAGTTCCGGCTGACGCTGCTGTTCTGATGAAGCATATCCTCTCCTATGCAGCCGCTTATGAGCTTCGCAACAACCTCTACGATTACCATCTCGATGAGGACAAGACGATCACGCTCACCAACTGGAAAGAAAACCTGAAATGGCATTATGTACAATACACCAATGTATATAATCTCGCCCTTTCCTCTTTTGTGGCTGCCTGCTACTCCAGAAAGCTGCTCCAAAAACAGTTTGAGGAAAACCTGTGTAAGCTGAATCAGTAATGAAAAGTCCCCGGAATCACTGGAAACCGGGGACTTTCTCGTTAATAATTGCTCACGACAAGACGTTTTTTGAAGTGGATATCCATCTGGTCGATGGCGGTTCTTGCCTGACTGTAACGATTACGATTGGTGTTGATCACACAGATCTGACTTGCGCCATGAAATTTCCTGCGAAGAAAAAATGGAATACTGATCCAGCTCTTGGTAAACGGAATATGATTCTCCATCAGAACATGGATCGTCTGCTCACTGGTCTTCTCATTCGTTGTTCTGCATAATTCAATATCTTTGTCAATGTCTCTGCCATTTCCTAATGTCACACTTCTGCCCATAACGTAAAAACTCCTTCTTCACTTAATCCTGATCTGTACCTGTTTTCCAAGACTTCCTGCCACCTTGATCAGAAAATCAAGGCTTGGATTATATTTGCCGCTCTCAAATCTGGAAATATTAGACTTTTTCGTTCCCACACGCTCCGCCAACACTTCCTGTGTCATATCCTGCGCTTTTCTTGCATCCTTTAACTGCTGGACCACTTCATACCGAGGGGTAAGCTGTTGACCTGCAAGATGTTTCTTTTCTCCCTGAGCCAAACTGACGCCCTCCTGCATTCGCTCTTTCTTATTTGTAGTAAACGATTCTGTGCTCATTCGTTCATTGTTTTTTTATCTGCAATTCTTTTTTCACATGTTAATAAGTTATCATATATGATAACTTTCGTCAACAAAAAAAGCCTGAAAATCATCATTTTTCACAATATGTTTTTTCTTCTTAAAATATGTGTAAAATAATTTTCCAGAAGCAAAAAATTTTCTTGCAATCTGTCTTTGAGTATGATAAGATATTTCTTGCTTGAGCGATTTTGTTCAAGAAGTTCATAAGACGCAGGAGTGGCGGAATGGCAGACGCATCAGACTCAAAATCTGACGCTGGCAACAGTGTGTGGGTTCAAGTCCCATCTCCTGCACTAACACAAAAGAGCCGTAAACATGCGATTTTCATTGAAAAATCAAAGGTTTACGGCTTTTTCTTCTTAATGACTGCTTCCACAGCAGCCACGTTTGTTTCTGCAACGTCTGCGATCTGATCTAATGTATAACCTTTTTTATGCATATTCAAAATGAATTTTTCTGTAGCTTTTTCTTCAATGCCTTGTACGTCATTTGGCGCTTATTCTATAAATTTCGTCCTTGATACTGTATTGTTACCACATAAACAGTTTTGTGTAACTCATCAATGCGGAAAATGACAACATAATTATCAATCAACAACTGTCGGTAGCCTTTTCCGGCATATCTACCTTCATTTCGTTCTTGGTGAGATTGTGGAAACGTATCTAAGTTCAAAACAGCTTTCTTAATTCGGTCAACTTGTCCTCTGGCATTTTGAGGAGACAATTTATCATCTGCTATATACTTGTAAATCCGATCTAATTCACTGATTGCTCTGGGGTTAACTTTTACCTTGTATTTATCCAAAATGTTTTTTCTCCAATTCTGCAAAAACTACTTCTGCATCAGCTGCTTCTGCACCGTTAGCAATTTCCTGCTCAGATTCAAAAATTGCTTGGTCAATGCGATTTGTGCTTGCAAATTTATCATAAAGTTCACTGCTCATTACAACCAAATCACTATATCCATTTTTGGTAATAAAAATAGGCTCCTGCTCCTTGTGTGCAATATTGGAAATCTCAGTTGTATTTCTTAAATCTTTAATAGGCATAATAATTGGCATGATTTTTCGCTCCTTTCTTCGGCACAATTATAGCATAATTATGTTTTGTATACAATAAAAATATACACTATATTAACAAATTTTGCTTTTCCTTCCATTTTATCATAAGCAACTTAATAGACTAATCATGTTCACATAGCCCTATTTCGTCTCCACTCATGATTTCTCCACCAGCATAAACGAATTATGCTGCACTTCAAGGTAGACATCACCATACTTATTGTCATAAACATCAAGAACCTGTTTTTATTACAAATGATTATTTTCTTATTTTGTGTATGGTTTAAGTACCCCATCAAATATCCTATAATTTATGTCATCCTTCGGACTACAGTATACTGCGAACTCAATATTCTTAAACG
>OGYG01001271.1_pt1 | contig 17377 bp, 7 predicted proteins | sample 1576481 | NCBI WGS metagenome assembly OGYG01 (sample SAMEA3541497, study PRJEB24748) | human gut metagenome | biome: human gut; feature: human-associated habitat; material: faeces | place: China | collected 2012 | reverse complement strand
TAAGCAACGCCAAATTTAAACGACAATACATCAGCATCGGGCAGCATCGCCAGGAGCGTGTCCTGCTGCGCCGCGCGTTCTTCCAGCTGCGCCTGCTGTCGGACAGCATTGAGCGCTTCCAAAAGGACATAGTAGATAAGAATCGTCATAGCAAAAAGCCAGAGCCGCGTGAGGATAAAACGGAACTTGCGGACAGTATCAATGTTTAGATCAAAGTTATAAGCGCAGATAATCAGGGTACATGAAAATGGAATAAACCAGACTTTCTGCCAGAATGCGGAGCTGTCTACCTGAAAAACGCGTTCCGTGGCATTTTTCATAAATTTGAGCCCGAGCGGGAGCGTCAGAAGCAGAAGAATCGAGATGAGCAGCAGGCTTTCATCACGGAGTGAATAATAGGTAATGCTGGGATCGTAAAATAGACGGCTTTCCAGAAAGAAACAGATGCCGCGGACCGTGACAAAATAATTCAGGATGAAGTCTCCCAGAAACAGAAGTTTCCAGAAATTAGCCTTCACACATAAAAAATAGATCGCCAGGGAAACGAGGGCAAATACCGTGTCGGTGACGCGGGTCGGTTTACCGTGGCTGATCAGGTAGGTATACAGGGAGGACTGGAGCAGCTGACCGATAAAAATGAACAGAATCAGGATTTTGATCGGAAATCGCAGCTGCTTTTTAAATGGCAGAATCGATAAAATAAAAAAAGGAATGGAATAGACTGTTTCACAGAGAAATGCCTTGCCAAACACAGACCAGTTCATAGAGTACCTCCCTTCCGCAATGTGTCAAATAAGTAGGTTGCAAATGCTTCTTTTGTCTCTTTTTTCTTCCGGCGGCTGCAGAAAAAGCAGCTGCCGTTTTTCAGATGGACAGAACCGTCCTCGTCCACCGAGGCAACCTGTGAAAAATTGATAAGCAGCCCGCGTCCGCTCATGTAAAAACGTCTGCCCTTCGGGAGCAGCGACATTAGCTCCGAAAAAGAAATCCGTGTGGCGGTGTCACCGGAACTGGTGTGGATGATCAGCCGGTGGTTCTGCGTCTCCGCATACAGAAAATCATCAAGCAGAATCCGTTGCGTGGATGCCTGTCCCCGTCCGAGCGCCGCCTGAATTTCGATGTAGGCAGGCGCGGCGAGAAATGTCCGGATCTCATCGAGACACCAGGCAAGCGCCTTTTCCTCAACCGGTTTTAAGAGATAATCAAGCGGATGGGCACGGTAGCCCTGCAGCGAATAATCGCGTTCCGATGTGGTGAAAACGATCGGGAGACGTTGCGCGCTCTTGCGAAGCTCCAGCGCCGTGTCAATGCCATTGCGCCCGTTCCGGTCCAGCATAATATCCATAAAAACCGCATTAAAAAGTCCCGGGCGGAACGCTTCCAGAAACGCCTCGCCGCTCTCGTAGCAGTCAAAGTGCGCCGTTTCCCCATGCTTCTCCAAGTTCTCCTGTATCAAATGAATCAGATGATTCTGATCTATCTTCAAATCTTCAACAATCGCAAAATGCATCAAAGCTCAACCGCCTCCTTTATTCAAAACCGTGACCATTTAGGTCGAGGTTTGACCGTTTGCGTCGATGTGGTTTTCAGTAAATCGCTCATTTGGTATGTTTATAGTATAAAAGTTATGACCCGAAATGTAAATGAAATATCGTTACAGAAAAATCAAAGTAGCTGTGTGTGAAATGTAACAAATCAAAAAAGGCAGGTGGGATATGGTACGGGTAGTGATATATGGAGAAAAACCGACCGACATTGAAGGACTGGAAAAAATGCTGCGTGAAATATTGACTGAAAACCGCAGATGGCCGATGATTCACACGTATATCAGCGATCTGGACGCATATCTGCACTTTGTAAAGGGGAATCCCTACCTCATTATGCTGGCGTCCGTCCAGGGCAGACAGGGAGCGGAAATCGTAGAAAAAATCCGGGAAAACAACCCGGCGGCGTCCTTGATCTGGCTTTCCGACCGGGACAATGCCCTTGAATCCTGGCGGATCCATGTGACTGCATTCGGGGTATTTCCGACGAAAAAAGAAGAATTAGAAGAACTTCTGGCGGCGTGCAGCGAAAGCCTGCTGGATCGGAAGAAAAAGTATTTTGTTCAAGTGGGAAACAGACTGAAATAGAAAAATTCGCTCAGAATAAATGGAGGAAAACAGCATGAAAAAGAAATATAAGCGTGCCCTGGCAGCGGCGCTGGCGGCGGTGATGATATGGAATACCTGTGACTGGCACCCGCAGGTGCTGGCAGGCAGTTCGGTGCAGTATATCGAGGAAGTGAAGGAGCTTTCGGATGAAATCCTGCATCAGGAGGTTTTGTATGGAACGAAATATAAGGATCTGGAGCTGCCGGACAAGCTGAAGGTGCGGGTTTTGGCAGAAGAAGCATCGGATGAAGAAGACGGTGCAGAAAAGATTGCTACGCCGTCGGAGCTTCAAAGCGGAGACGGTAAAGTGGAAACAGAAAAAAAGTCTCAGACGCTTTCTTCATCTGAAACAGATGGTACAGTTCGGAAAGCATCCCCATCTGAGGCAGATGCTACAGAAAAATCGGAAATAGGGGGGGTGGATGACACTGAGCAGAAAGCATCCCCATCCGATGCGGACGGGACGAAAACCGATAAAAACTGGAAGGAAGTAAAGGTCCGCTGGGTTCTGGATGAGACCTTCAGTGAGAAAGATACATACGACGGAGAAACACCGGGTACCTATGTGTTTGATGCGGAATTGAAAAGCAGCCGCTATGAACTGGATACCGGCTTTTTGCCAAGCATCGAGGTGACGGTGCTGCCAGAAGAAAAAGGTCCGGCAATCATCGGATTTTCGGAGTTAGATGAGACAGTTGCGGTGCAGAAGCTTCCTCTGGGTGCCAAAGAAAGCGATATCATCCTGCCGGATATACTGGAGGTTGAGGTGGAAGAGGCGGATGAAACGCTGGCGGAAGACAGCCAGAATGTGCATCTGGTGAAAGCAGTGGATAAGGGCACAGAGAAAGATACAGATGCGGAAACGGCAGTCTGGCAGATTTCAGGCATAACCTGGAAACTGGACGAAGAGCAGAGTGATCTTCCGGAGTTTCACGGCGGCATTTCCGAAAAAGACTATTTCGAAGAATTTGACGAGGACGGAGAGCCGGTCGAGACTTCGACGAAGACCTGGGCGGGCTATGAGGAGGCAAATCAGGACTACAACGGCTGTGCCTATGTCTACACACCGGTTCTGCCGGAGGAATATCCGATGGGAGAGGAAGCAGAGCTTCCGGAAATCTGCGTTCTCGTAGGAGAGATGCAGCTGATGACTCTGGCAGGCGAGGAGTATGATCTGAATAATGAGCCGCTACTCATTAATAGTGCTAACAAAAATGAGTTTAACGGAAAAACCATAACCGGCAGATATTGCCCTACCAATCGACCGGAGGCCACTTATACAGACATCAAGGGCGGCATCATAATTGATAATGTTACGGTCGATCTGACGATTAAAAATGTAACGATCCAATCTGGTGGAGCCAGAGGATGGAATCTGGCCGGTATTTACTTGAAAGGCAATGCCCAGCTGAATCTGACCTTAGAAGGAACCAATACACTTGTGGGACTGGATGAGGGAGCCGGAATTGAGGTGGGAAAAGGAGCAACACTGGTTATTACGGAGAATAGTACCGGAAGCCTGAAGGCAGTGGGAGGTGCCTATGGGGCCGCCGGTATCGGAGGAAAAGGAACAGCAAGTGACGAAGGTGCAGATAATAACTGTAGGACAGGAACGATTATAATCAAGGGCGGAACTATCGAAGCTGAAGGTGGAGCTTATTGGGTTTCCTATTCGAGGGATTATCATGGAGGAGCCGGAATCGGAACCGGTCGCTATGGAATCGGCGGAACCATTAAAATACTGGGTGGAACGATAACCGCAAAAGGAGGAAGGCAGACAGGAGCTGGAATCGGAGGCGGAATGGGTGGAAGTGTAGACACGATCGTGATCGACGGGAGGAAAGACGAAGCTCCCAATATAGCCGTATCTTTTTATAAGAATGAAAAATCAGAATATCTGGGAGCTGCCATCGGCAGCGGATGGAATGGAGTGACTGATTTAAAATTATCCTGTGGCGATATCCAGATATTAAGTGGATCTGTGAAGGTAACGGGTGGAAATATTGGTTATGGAGAGTTATGGCCTCTTGATGGAAATGGAATGGAAGGCGGCAGTGTCACTATTTCCGAGGAGGTGCAGCTGGAGCTGCCGCTTGAAAGCAAGATTGCGCCCCGAGGAGAAGAATGTACCTACGGGAAAAAAACATTCCAGATCACCGCTTATGATAACCAGCTACAAAATGAAACCTATCAGGCTGACATAGCCCTGTATTGGAAAAATGATACAGAGAGAAAAAATCCGGTTTATGAAAAAAGCACTCAGATGACCGTCTCAGGATTCAGGGGAACGATACCGGATATAACCCAGTGGATGGGCTATTCCGGAAATATGCAGATGGTTGTAGCGCTGGAGCCTTCCGGTGGCGGGACAGTTAAGACGATGGAGGGAAGCGTTGTTCTAAACAAAGGAAAGGATGAAACCATCTCCGTCACGCTGGGAAAAGCCGCTTACCAGAAGGCAATGGATCTGACCATCCATGATGGCCGTTTGAGGGACGATAAGAATTATACACTGACGGTTCAAATCGGGGAAGAAGCAAGTGAAGGCGGCGCTGCACCGGATGTAGTAACCTATTTATCTCAAAAAGCTTCCGGTTATCAGATAAAGACTGGTAAAGTCAGCTGGTATACGCCTCTGTCCGGAGAGATTCCGGTATCGGTTCAGGTACAGGAAGAAGGAGAAAATACGAATAGCTTTACAGTAACCGGATCCCTCTCGATGAAGTCAGAGAAGGAAACGAATCTTTCCCTTACCATCGGAGAATCCCTGTATCCTGTCCGGTTCCACTTCTACTCATCAAAGGTGCAGGCGGCAGAGAATGTATCCCTGACAGCCGAACGGCTGGCTGGAGCTGCTTCAGAAGCTTCGGTGGATTTAAAGCAGGACAAAGGCCAGTTTGCCTTTGACGGGAAGCTGACAATTGATGAAGCAGCAGGCAATCATGCATATGCTCTGGCATATCTTGCGGCCGTAAAGTACCGTTTTTTGATAAAGACAGGCATCAGAGAATTAGGCAGCTCCGGTGGAAGATTTACTATAGACAGCGGAACGGTAAAGGCAGAGGATGCAGGAACGGATATCATCATATTAAATGATGCAGAGGCGTTGGAGGGAGAGCTGGATCTGTCCCTTGGAAATATATCTTTTTCCGAGGAAAATGGTCAGTTGGCAATTTCATATTCTAAAACAGATGATTCCGGCAAGGTGGTTACAGCAAGGCTAATAGACCAGTCCTATGATAAATGCTATCGGATCACTTCATCTGGGAAAGTAGAGAATTATCATCTCTCTGTGAATACCCCAGCTTCCGAGGAATTAAAGCTCGTATTAAGGAACCTTACGATTACACCGGCAGAGGCTATCGCACCGATTCAGATAAACGGAGCGTCCCATGTGACTACCTATCTGGAAGGGGAAAACAAGATTTTGATTAATAAATCAGGGAAATCTTCATCTTCACCTGCCGGCATCAGCGTGGCAAAAGGTGCGAAGCTTACGATTGACAGTGAACCGGAACAGCAGGGCTCCATAGAGGTGCTCAATAACACAAAGGTAAGCAAGACGGGTGCAGCAATTGGAGGAAATGTAGGACAGGATACAGGAATCATTCACATCAAGGGGGGAACTGTAATTGCAAAAATGACGGATTACAATCCTAGGGGAGCTGCCATCGGTGCTTCGGCAGGAAAAAGTGTAGAAGAAATACGGATTAGCGGAGGAGTTGTAACTGCAAAAGGTAGTTGGGGTGCCGGAATCGGAACAGGAAGTGCTGATAGCCAGGAAAGAACCGGTAAAATCGTGATAGAAGGCGGAACGGTGAATGCAAGCTCGGAGAACGGTGCCGGAATTGGAAGTGGTATTGGATATGCCCGTAGTAAACCGGCGATAACTGCAGAGATTGAGATTCATGGCGGAATGATTACAGCTTATTCTGAACGGGGAGCCTGCATCGGAAGTGGTTTGGATAGTTCGTCGAAGGTGCTGATTGACGGTGGTACCATATGTCTGGATAAAAAAACGACAGGGTATAGGAAAGTAGCACATATTGGGATGGGAGAAAGTAGTAATACACAGGTACAAACTGATGTGACGATTACGGGTGGAACGATCTGTTTGAAGGAGGCGGATGGATATATACCGCGACCGATCATTTATGGCTGGGAGCAGGTAGGCAAAACGTGGCAGAAGAATAATACAATAAAAGATGGGAACGGTACCCCGGTTTATTACACCACAGCGGATCTGACCGGTATCTATGATAATAATACACTGGTTGGAGATGCAAGTATTGAAGAAAGCTCCTACGGCTTTCAGGATGTCCGGACAGATTCCAGCGGAAAGCTCTATATGTACCTTCCGGCTTCGGAGGCAGTGAAAGCCTCCTTTGGCGGTGTGGAATTTACCGGAAAGGTTGAGGCAGGTAAAGATGAGAATGTATTGGAGCGTGAACAGACTTCTATTGATTATCAAAGGGAAGTCCTGAAAAATACGGCTCTGTATGAGCTCGAATATGCGGAATCCGAGAATTCTGCAACTTGGACAAAGATCCCGGCAGGAGGCGAAGCTTCTCTGACGAAAATTCTGGACAATCAGCCGGAGAATGCGAGAGAGATTACCCTGTATGTGCGAAAGGCAGCCGCAGGTTCCACAGCAGGCGAAGCAGCCGCAATAACGATTCCGGTAAGACCGGCAAAACCGGATCCGATACAGATAACAAATGTAACGAAAGACAGCTACCTTATTAAGGCTGGGACGGCCGTTTCCGGTTGTGAGTACGGAATTTCAGAATCCGTGGATGGCGAGCTTCAGTGGCAGTCAGGGACTTGGTTTAAGAATCGGAAGCCGGCTAACACCTATTATATAACCCTTCGTGTGAAAGCAACAGACAACAGTTTTGCATCGAAGTCGGCTGATCGCTTATCTGTGACAACGCCGGATATCTTACGGTTCCAAGGTCCCGCTGGCGACGTATCCTTTGAAGCGAATGGAACCTATGGACAGACACTTTCAGAGATTCCGGTACAGCTGGCAGAGGGATTTCGGGTTGTTAATTCTAGAGGAACGGAGGTTTCTGGAGAATGGAGCTTCAGTAAGGAGCAGAAAGGAACGCAAGCTTCCTCCATTTATCCGGAGGTAAAGGGAACCACTGCATATCAGGTAGAATTTAGCCCGGAGGGAGCATCGGAAGGGCAGTATGGAAATAGTTTGAAAAGAAGTGTGATTCCGGAGATATCTCCGAAAGAGTTAACCGCAGTTGTTACGACACCTATTGAAAAGCCTTATGACGAAAATACCGACATCGCATTAGCGGCGACGGTAGCGATAGGAACTCCGGGTCAGAACTATACCATAAGCGGTCTCAAAGGACGCTTTGAAGATGCCAATGCCGGAATCGATAAGACGGTAACCATTGATTCCTCAGAGGCAAAGGTTGAGACAGGCGAGAGTGCAGTGAATCTGCAGAATTACCGTATCATATATCCAGCCCAGACCGGAACCATCCATCAGATACAGGGTTCGGTTTCAAACGATTTGCAAGCATGGACCGGAGAAAAAACCTATGGAGACGACAGCTTTTCCTTGACAGGTGTGAATGTAGAGGGAGATGGAGCTCTGAACTATACAAGCTCGGATGAAAAGGTTCTCACCGTGGACGCACAGGGACAGGTGACCATTAAAGGTACCGGTTCTGCAAAGGTAAGCATCACCATGGAAGATGGAAAGAATTATATTGGCACAAACACACCGGCAGATGGAACGATAACCATAAAAAAAGGAACACTCGCCCTAACTTTAACGGCTGTGAACCGGACGACCGGAGTCCAGCTTTCGAAAGGAATTCTGGGAACAGAGGAAGAGGATTTTGATATCATTGCCAGAGTACAGGGAGTTTACCAGGACAAGCTGCAGGGTTATGTTCATTTCTATGATAATGAAAACCCGGATGCAGATATAGTTTCGGTAGGGGAAGATGGAACCGCTGTACTTAAGTGGACGAAGCCGGGAGAATCATTTGTAGGCACCCACACAATCAAAGCCGAGTTTGATTGTGGCGAATTTAATACGTGGGAATCCAGATACAACACACCAGCTCCGGCATCCCTTACATTTGAAATCAGTAAGGCAGCTCCACCGGCAGAGGATAAGCCAGAAGACTCCGACAAGCCAGATAACTCCGACAAGCCAGACCAATCAGGCAGCCAGAGCTCTTCCTCCGGACGTGACAAGTCTTCCGGCAGCGGAGCGACCAGGCGGGATCCGGTAAGGGGAAGAACCAACAGCATCACAGGTATTCTCACAGGAACTGCCAACAGCACTGCCAATGACGGAAAGAGTCACTGGATGCAGGATGAACACGGCTGGTGGCTCCGCTTCGCAGACAGCAGCTACCCGAAGGCAGAAAAACGCGGTACAAATGGCATTGCATATGCATGGGAGCAGGTAAACGGCAACTGGTGGGCGTTCGATGAAAGCGGCTATATCAAGACCGGCTGGATGCGCGACGAAGACTATGGCGGCTGGTTCTACCTCGATCCGGAACACGGCATGCAGACCGGCTGGGTCCTGATTGACGGCAAATGGCACTATTTCCACCCGACCTCAGACGGAAGAAAAGGCATCCTGTATGTCGGACGTCTGACACCGGACGGCTACTATGTAGATGAAAATGGTGTGTGGGATGGGAAAGACAGACAGTAAAAAGAACATTTAGGTCGAAGTTTGATTGATTGCGGCTTCTATCTAAATACCTTATGAAGCCGAGTCAAAATGAAATTCCAATGTGTTTACAGCTGTATTCATGAAAAAATATAATGAGCGCAGGAGAAAAGAATGCGGCTGCGAAGCAGACATATTCTTTTCTTGCGCCATTAACGAACGAACAGCCATGCGAAGCAGGGCGGTAGAGCGCGATAGCGCGGGTTCGTGAGTGGACGGGTGAGAATACGTATGATATAATGAACCCTGGGGGATCATAATCTGATTCACAAGGGGAAAACAAACCGACACAGGAGGGGGAACACATGAAGAATTTCTACACCGAAGAACAGTGGAATGAGATTCTGAAACAGCAGGAATCCGTACTTTGCTACGACACATTTACCCGGAAACAGGCGCTTGAGCTGGGGCTTTTGATTGCAGAGGTCACGGAGAAAAAATATCACGGTTCGGTCGCTGTCCGCATCGTGGAGGACGAGACGACCGTCTTTGCCTACAAGATGGAGGGCGCGACGCTGGAAGCAGACTGGTGGATGACCAACAAGCTGGCAGCATCGCGGCTCACGGGGATGAGCTCGCTGCGGGCGCTGACGGCATCGAGAGCCGGAGAACTGGAAGCATCTTGGAAAGTGCGCGAGGAGAACTTCTTCGTGTGCGGCGGCTGCATTCCGGTTTTCATGAGAGATGGAAGCCGTCCTTTTGCCTATGTGATGGTATCCGGCATGGAACACTGGGACGATCATCAGGTGATCGCGGATGCGATGGCGAAACAGCTGGGAGTTGAGATTCCGGAGATTCGGAAAGAGCAGCCATAAAACGATTGACTTGTAAAAACAAAGACGTTTGCAGAAATGGAAGGTAGATGAGCTATCTGCATTTTTGCAGGCGTCTTTTGTGGTTTTACTGTGCCGTATGGCGATGAATTATCCGTTATTTTGTATGGCGCACTTCCCCACCTGGTGGTATAATTCAAGTATTATAAAATTTGATATGAAAAGAATATTTGCAATGACTCAGATGGTTTTTGCACAGCAAAGAAGCATCTGAGAGATCCAGAGAATGTGAGGGATGTGGATGAGTAAAAAAGAGGTACGTCAGGCGGCTGCGGAACTGACCGAGCGCCTTTGTGAAAAAGACTTTTTAGACCGGTCGGGGCTGAGCCGGAAAAATGTCATGATGCTCATGAACAAGGATCACTGGGAGGAACAGTTTGCCCATATTTTCCCGATTAAAAAACGGATTTCCTGCAGGGCGGTTTACGAAATCTGCGAGGAACCGTTAAGCCTTTTAGGGCATGAGCCGGAAGAGGGCTGGATGAAGTTTACCTACCAGTATGTGTGCCATATTCTCTACCCGGATGCGGAGTTTAAGAAGAAAAATGCTGCTTTTTCCGCCGGTGCGGAGTTCTATCTGGCAGTGCTTCAGTTCGTGTTTGACCGCGAGCGGGCGGTGCTTCCGTACAAACCGATGGAGGACTTTGCATTTTTGGGTGATGAGGAAGCTTCAAGCTTTGAGTGCGCGGCAGAATACAGCCGTTTCAAGAAGTTTTTCGCACAGGAATACATCTATGAGATGATGCGCCTCAATGCGGAGGTGACGCCGTTTCGGACGCTGGAACACATCGCGGGTGTGCATTATGTCGCGATGACGGTGGCACGCGGGCTTTATGCGGCGGGAGTTCCGATCGATCTGACGCTGACCTCGGGCGCGGCTGCGGGACATGATCTCGGCAAATTCGGCTGCAAGCCGAATGAGCGGGTTCCGTATCTTCATTACTATTATACAAACCAGTGGTTTAACAACCATTCGATGGAATACATCGGTCATATCGCGGCGAACCATTCGACCTGGGATCTGGAACCGGAAAACCTGTCGGTTGAATCCCTGGTGCTGATCTATGCCGATTTCCGTGTAAAACAGAGCCGCGGCGACGACGGGCGTGAGATTACCTACATTTCCAATCTGGATGAGGCGTTCAACGTCATCCTCTCGAAACTCGACAACGTGGACGAGGTCAAATTAAACCGTTACCGCTTTGTTTATTCCAAACTGCATGATTTTGAGGATTATATGCGGTCTCTCGGTGTGGATGTGGATTTGAATGGACACCCGAAAAAGCCGGAGGTGCTGCCGGATATTTCCCTTCGGAATGCAGAGCAGACGGTGCAGTCCCTCGTTTTCATGGGTATCGAGCATAATATCCGCGTTATGCATCAGATGGGGGCGGAACGCCAGTTTGGCAATCTCCTCGAGGCGGCGCGCAGCGAGAAGGATTGGAAGAGTGTCCGCGCGTACTTAAACATTTTCCGTGAATATTTTACATACACAAACGACAAACAGAAAGAGCAGACGCTGGGCTTTTTATATGAGCTTCTGATGCACCGTGAGGGCGACATCCGCGCGCAGGCGGCGAGGCTGATCGGACACGTGATCGCGCAGTTCAACGCCGGTTACCGCAAGGAGCGCCCGGCGGGCATGCCGGATATTGCCGAGGAGCGCGTGATGGAGATCTGGAAGCAATATCTGGAAATGATCATCCGACCGGATCATAAGCTGATGCTGCAGCAGAAAAGGCGCATCCGTTATCACCTGAAAAATGTGCTGGCATCGGTGGTTGATCATGCGACGCCGGGTGATCTGCGGGAATTTCTGGAGGCATTTCTGGTTTGGTATGACCGGGCGGAGGAGCTGGATCCGGGCGAGGCATTTTCCCTGCTGGATACGGTGCATTTCATGCCGTTTGATAAACTGAGCGAAGAGGAACTGGGGAAAATCGCAAAATTTGCCCTGATTGAGTCGCAGAGCGGGGAACCGGATGTGCGGATCGCATCGTGGCGCGCGTTCAAGCTTCTGACGGCGTACCAGCCGGATCATCCGTGCTGTGCCGAGATCGGCGTGTGCGTGAGGGCGGCGCAGGTTGAGGACAATATCACGATGACCTTCCTCAAATACCGCGTGTTAAGTAACCTCGGAGAGGACACGGCGAGAGAACAGGAACTTTTGTATGACCGCGATGTTGTCTCTGATATTTTCCTGGATAACCTCAAAACAGCGACGCCGTGGGTCATCAAGTCGGCCAATATCAAGCTGCTCGTCGATCAGATCGCCCATGGCAAACAGGAACATATGCTGCATATCGCAGCGCATCTCTCAAACCTTGTAAAAGTCAGCGAGCACGTGATCGTGCGCCATGATGCCGGAACCGCCCTGCTTCGCATCATCGGGCTTCTGACACCGGATCAGAGAAATGAGATCGTGGTCGAGCTGATGAAGGGGCTGGAAGTCGGTGAGTACGAATTTTCCAAATATATTCCGCAGTATCTGGGGCAGGCGGCGCTGTGGCTGCCGCCGGAACAGCTGGAGGAGATCGTTTCCTACCTGCATGGCATGATGGCAAATGCAAACGACCAGATAGTCTCGGTTGCGCTTGATACGGTCGGCGTGCTGCTGGAACGGTATTCGTGCTACCCAGAGCGCTTTGCGGAGGAAAAAGAGGTATGCGAGGAACGGCGCGGACGTCTGCTTGGCATCCTGCTCAGCGGTCTGGCGAATTATCGCGAGTCGGTGCGCCAGGAGGCGATGCTGGTGCTGGGGCAGACCGTCTTCGGCTCATCCTGGATGGAGTGCCGGGAGAAAAAAGAGCTGTTCGCCCTGTCCTTCCGCAAGATGCTGTTCTTATTCAATGAAAATAAGGGAAATGAGCTGACGGCATTTTATCGTGCGGCGTCCCTTTCTAATATTTACCGGTTCATCACGCAGTACCATATGACCGAGGGCAATTTAGAGATCAAAGAGCGGAACCAGGTGGCATTCTTCCCAGGCACATTTGACCCGTTTACGCTGTCACACAAGGAGATTGTCCGCGAGATCCGCGACCGCGGCTATGAGGTGTTTCTGGCGGTCGATGAATTTTCCTGGTCGAAAAAGGCGCAGCCGCATCTGATCCGCCGTCAGATTGTGAGTATGTCGGTGGCGGATGAGTTCCATGTGAACCTGTTCCCGGATGAGATTCCGGTCAATATTGCCAATCCGGCGGATCTGAAACGCCTGAGAGAGGTGTTTTCCGGAAAAGAGCTGTATATCGTGGTCGGCAGCGATGTCATTGCCAATGCCTCTTCTTATAAGAAGAAACCGGTCAAAAATTCGATTCATTCGATGAACCACATCGCGTTCCGCCGCGTGGGTGATGTCAAGTCGGACAATAAATACAACCGTCAGATGATGGATCAGATCAGCGGCAAGGTTGTGGAGCTGGAGCTTCCGGAGCATCTGGAGGACATCAGTTCGACGAGAATTCGTGAAAATATCGATCTGAACCGGGATATTTCGAACCTGATTGACCCGTCTGTGCAGGAATATATCTATTACAATGGCCTGTATCTGCGGGAGCCGGAATATAAACCATATATCCGTGCGCGTGCGATCTCCTATGAGGAGGTGGAGATGCCGGATGAAATGCTTCTGGCGGAAATTTCGAATTTCGTTCTGCAGGACGAAGAAGATCGGGAGAACCTGTTGAATTCGATGAAGGAGTCGGGCGACCGGCTGCTGCTTCTTAGGAATACCGTGCAGGAAAACCGGCTGGTCGGAGTGGCACGGCTTCGTTATCTGGCGCCGGATGAGCTGTTTGCCGTCCTGGGACAGGTCAGTCTGGCAGATCAGGTGCGCCGCCATACCTACGGTGAGATTCTTCTGATTTCGGGTATCTATGTCGAGCGCGATCCGATGATCTACGACGCGGAACAGCTGCTTTTAACCGAGGCGATCGCACGGTCCTTTGAGTATAAATGCGGCTATGCACTTTTCTTCCCGGCAGACGGTTACTGCCCGGAGCGCGTGCTGTCGGCGGTGGTCCGCCAGGGCTTTGTGAAGGCGCCGGAATCCCCGGAAGACGCGCCGCTCTATCTGGTCGATATGCATGCGCCGCTTGTATTAGTGCAGAATCTGGAAACAACGTTAAAAGAACCATTTTCCAGCAATCCGCGCGTTCTGGATGCGATCTACAAGGCGCATCGGGAATTGCAGATGGCGATGACGCGCTTCTATCCGGGACAGCTGGTTCTTTCGATGTCTGCGAGCGTGATTTACCATCGTCTGGTGGAACGGATCACGGCGTTAAATGGTGTGCCGCGTGACCCAGTGACGCCGAGACGCCTCGGCGGGGCGATGTGCGTGCCGTTCGGCAAGATCCTGCGTGGAAAAGTTATTCCGAATACGGTGACGAAGACGCTGCATACAGATAAAGTGTACGATCCGGAGCTGAAAGAGAAGTCGATCGAAGCATTCCCGTACTATTCGCCGCTGCGAAGCCAGATCAAGGCTATCAAGTCCTTTGACCGCCCGGTGATTCTGGTGGATGATCTGCTGCATCACGGCGGACGTTTCGAGGCATTGGAACCGATGCTGCGCGAAGAGGGCGTGGAAATCAAAAAATTGGTGTTAGGTATGATTTCAGGCTACGGACGCGACACGATGGCGACGAAGGGCGTGCCGGTAGACAGTATTTATTATATTCCGAATCTGCGGAACTGGTTTGTTGAGTCCACACTGTACCCGTTCATCGGAGGCGATACGGTGCGCCGCGATACCGTGAAGGTGGCGGGACTGACGCCGTCGATCAATATGATCCTGCCGTATGCCGCACCGCCGGTACAGGGAAGTACGCCGGAAGCCGCGTTTGAGTTCTCCGCGTGCTGCATCCGCAACGCGCGCAACATTCTTCTGGTGCTCGAATCCGAGTACCGGGCGCTGTTTGCGAGAAACCTGACCTTAAGCCGCTTGTCTGAAGCGGTCATCCTGCCGCTCTGCCCGGATAAAGGCGAGTGTGTCAGCTACGATCCGAATCTGGCAGCGTCGGTGTATCTGGAAAATGATTTGGAGATGCTGTATCGGACGCGGAAGTGAGAAATTATGTCAAATAACGCAAAATAATATCATATAAGATATCAAAAAGAGCAGGGGGTATACAATATGTACTATTATAAAATTGGAGATAAAATCTGTTGTTCCTTCAATGGAAATTTATCATACGAAAAGGCAGAAATGCCGCACCCGGGCACGCCGCTCACATTCTTATTCGAGCGCGAGCCGGGAACCGGAAGAGATTCTTTTAAGGTAAACTCGCCGCTGCTTTTATTCCAGGAGGCAGAGAATGTTTCCTGGCTGAGCAGCCGGAAGCTGGAGGTGCAGGCGGCAAACAAGAATTGTGAGCTTGACGAGGCAGTCAAAGCCGCGATCGCTCAGGGCGTGATGCGCGCAGTCAACCGCCAGCATCCGGATTTTGAGGCTATTTTGGCAGAAAAACCGCAGAAAACGAAGAAAAGAGTCCATGTTCTGGCGATCGGCGACGTCGGAAGTACGCTGTTGACCGGGCTTCATCTTCTGGGCGGCGACTGCATCAGTTCGATCGGCATCTGTGATATTTCCGATAAAGTGACCGCACGCTGGGAATTTGAGGAAAACCAGATCGCGTATCCGTGGGCATATGACGCGCTGCCGGAGGTCGATGTGGTAAAACCGGAAGACCTCTTCAAATGCGATGTGTTTGTATTTGTCGCTTCTAAGGGAATCCCGCCGGTTGGTTCTGGCGTCAAGGATGTGCGGATGTACCAGTTTGAAAATAACTCCAAGATCGTTGCGCAGTATGCAAGACAGGCGAGAGCCGAGCATTTCAAGGGCTTATTTGCCGTTGTCTCCGATCCGGTTGACCCGCTGGCAAAGACGGCATGGCTGGAGAGCAATAAGGATGAAAACGGCGTCCTTGATCTGAAAGGACTGCGTCCGGAACAGGTACAGGGCTTCGGACTGGGCGTTATGAATGCGCGCGCGGCTTATTATGCGAAGCGCGACGGACGATTTTCACAGTTTTTGACCGAGGGACGTTCCTTCGGACCGCATGGACAGGATCTCGTCATCGCAGATTCCATTGCAAATTACAACGATGCGCTTTCAAAAGAACTGACCCAGCTGACGGTAACGGCAAACCTGCATATGCGTGCGATTGGTTTCAAGCCGTTTATCGCACCGGCATATTCCTCCGGCGCGATCTCCCTGATTCTGATGATGCGCGGCGAATGGCACTGCGGTTCCGTATTCATGGGCGGCATCTTCATGGGCGTGAAAAACCGTTATACTGAATACGGTCTGGAAACAGAAATCCTGCCACTGCCGGATGCGCTGTATGAGCGGATTGTGACGGCGGAGGAAAATCTGAAAAAGATTGTGTGATCGATGAGTCTTATCGCAGGAAGGAAGCGAAAATAAATGATTCATTCAAATTCAGAAGGAGATATCTATATAGAAGAAATGCCTCTCCTCCTCGTCCATCTGCGCGAGGAGGAAAAAGGCGCGGATGCGCGCCTTTCGGAGGTGTTATCCTATGCGCTGGACGGCTACGCCTACGAGACAGCGATGGAAATCAGTGTTTTTGAAGATTATGTAAACCGATGGAGGCGCCTGGAGAAGACACAGAATCGAAAAAATCCAGTTCAGGGACGTATCCTGTTTGCCGTGCCGCTTGGCACATCTGGTATCAACCTGGAGCTTTACCGCCTGATTCGTTTCCTGCGGGAACATCCGGATTTTCTGAACGGTTTTGTCGGCGGACTTTTGGTGGACAGTGAAAATGACCTCTATTCCAAATCGGCGGCGAAGGATCTGGTATTTGCCGCTAACTGTGCGGGCTGCGCGTTCGTGGGACGCCCGCTCGTCGAGGGCACGCGGACACTTTCCAATTACACGATCGTTTCCAATAATCTTGGAACCGATCTGATGGGGGCATACCGCGAGAGCGCGGCGGGGCTGGTCAAAGAAGTACTGGGAACGGATTGCGTCAGGAAAAAATGTCCGAAAGTATTGGTATTGCACGCGTCAAGCCACAAGACCTCCAACACCTACGCGATCTGGAACCGGGTGAAAGAACAGCTCCCGGAGATGGAGATCCGGGAGATAGGGCTTCGAAACGGTACGCTTTCCGACTGCGCCGGATGCCCGTACAAGATGTGCCTGCATTTTGGCGAGCAGGGAAGCTGCTTCTACGGTGGAGTGATGGTCGAGGACGTCTATCCGGCAGTCCGCGAGGCGGATGCGATCGTGATGCTCTGTCCAAACTACAACGATGCGCTGTCGGCAAACCTGACTGCGTTCATCAACCGCCTGACTTCGCTGTTCCGGACGACGCGGTTTTATGACAAAGCGCTGTTTGCGGTGGTTGTGTCGGGCTATTCCGGAAGCGATATTGTGGCGGAACAGCTTATCGCGGCGTTAAATATGAACAAAACCTTCTATCTGCCGGGGCAGTTTGCGATGATGGAGACGGCAAACAATGCCGGGGCAGCGATGCAGCTGCCGGGGATTGAGGATCGGATGAATGCGTTTGCGGAAAGAATCCGGGAGACGCTATTATATAGGTAAAGAGGGGTTATAAGCAGGGCAGCGTCACTGGGAGAGTTTGTAACTGTTCACAGGTAGGAATTTTCTGAACTGAAAATTCCGTACGATACAGTTC
>OGYG01001265.1_pt1 | contig 17453 bp, 19 predicted proteins | sample 1576481 | NCBI WGS metagenome assembly OGYG01 (sample SAMEA3541497, study PRJEB24748) | human gut metagenome | biome: human gut; feature: human-associated habitat; material: faeces | place: China | collected 2012 | reverse complement strand
GGGATGGTTAAGAAACCGGGAAGATAGTATTTTATCTTCCCACACAAACTGATTTATGGTCACCGACAGAAAAGAAATGTTTAGGTGTGATGGTGTGGAGAGTACAGATAAGTCAGCTTATGTGAGGAGATAAAGTGCGCACAGTATCAAATCAATATTATTTATAAGGAGATTTTAAGATGGAAAGAGCAATTATATATTATGCAAAAACAGGATTAGAGGCTACAGATCATTTTGTGCCGAAGTTGCTTGAAAAGTATTGTAAGGATAATGGCTATGAAATTGTAGCTATGCTTTCAGAGCCTGCTTCTACAGAAGGAGTTTCATTTCCGATGAAATATGCCATTATCGGTTTAAATATGGAAGAAGATGTTAATACAATCATAACACTTTCAAAGGATATGATTGGTGCAACAGATGAGACCGTTATTGATACACTTGGAAAACTCAGCGAATATGATATCTATGTGGAGGATATTAATGGAGAACTTGAAGAGTGTTATGAGATGATGTACAAAGAGCCCGTTCAGGAAAGTGATATAAGAGGGCTGGTGCTTGATACGGTATCAAAGTTCTATCATAACATCAGGGACGGCAGATAGGAGGCAATATGCAGGATTCCAAAGAAAAGCAGTGTCTGATATTTGTAAGGAATAATGCAAATGATACAGCTGGCCGTATCGAGGCATATGCAAAAAAGTCCGGCATGGAAGTTGTTGAGACAGTTTTCAATACAGATAAAAAAGCGGTTGAACGATTAAGATATTATATTGAAAGAGATGCCATTATCTGTGTGCTAGTAAGAGATGTGGTAGACATTTCAATGGAACTTAATGAGATTAAAGCTGTAATGACACTTGCAGCGGAACATGGAATCAGTATTAATGCAGAGAGCAGGGGCTATGAACCTGCTCTCATTTCTTTTGAATGATATGACAGAAGAAAATAGAAAATTAAAACTGATTATATTTCCGGGCGAAACAGTAGTGATTGATGAATATGGGAAACGGATTGTTGCCTGTCCGACAGAGGATGAGGCAGAAGAATATATCAGGGAACAGGAGGAATGACATAGATGAAACTGAACAGGGGCGATATTGTTATTGCAAATCTGGAGTCAGTAAGTAAAGGGAGCATTCAGAAGTATACAAGACCTTATATTATTATCTCAAATAACAAGGCAAATCAGTATTCACCGGTTGTCACAGCAGTAGCCATGTCCACAAAAACATGGAAAAAGAAATATCTGCCAACCCACTGTCTAATACCGGCTGTAAAGGTAAAGGTTACTGACACAGATTTTGAGGTATTTGACAGTATGGCATTATGTGAGCAGATTGTATCCATTGATGTAAATGTCCAGATTGAGAGGGTAGTTGCTTCAATTTCAGATACGGAACTACTTGATAAGATTACTGAATGTGTAAAAATCCAGATTGGGGCATATGAAAAGTACAATTAAATATTACCGGGGCATTTGCTCCGGGTTACATAGCCACCTGTATTTTATGGGTGGTATTTTTACTGAAAGGGGGATAGATTTTATGACAGCAGAAGAATACAGAGTATTGCTTGATACTGATTTTAGTGATGTCAAGATTAATGAAATGCCCGATATGGCATCTTATCATGCTGATCTGAATGATACGATTGAAAAGAGACAGCAGAAGTTTATAAGAAAAGTTGGAAATCCCTATATGATGAGAGTGGGGAAGATGAAAGTTAAAGTAAGCTTTGCCAATAATGGAGTTTCCATAGAAGAAGCTTTCAAGAATATGCTGCTTACAGTTTAGAATCTTTTTTCAGAATCATATGGAAAATGAAAGGGAGTTGTGCTATGATATGTTCAAGGACTAAATGAATATGGCATAACTTCCTTTGATATTTTAGTTGGGTACATCTGACGTAGAATATTTAAAGGAGTGTTGCGATATGAGTAAACAAATCTCAAAAATCTATCATGCAGCCATCTACGTTAGATTATCTAAGGAGGATGGCGATGTTTCTACCAGCGCAAAAGCTGAGAGTAATAGTATTTCAAATCAAAAGGATTTCATCCGAAATTTCCTTGCAGACAAAAAAGACATTAGAATATTTAAAGAATATGTGGATGATGGTTATTCCGGCTCTAATTTTGACCGTCCGTCTTTTCAGACGATGATGGAAGATATTAAGCGAGGAGTAATTGATTGTGTGGTGGTAAAGGATCTTTCACGTTTTGGACGTGAGTATATTGATTCAGGTCGATACATCGAAAGATTATTTCCGGCTCTTGGTGTAAGGTTTATTGCAATCAATGATAACTATGACAGTGTGACTGGAAAGTCACAGGGTGATGAGATTATTATTCCGTTTAAAAACCTGATCAATGATGCATATTGCAGGGATATCAGTATAAAGATACGAAGCCATTTGGATGTAAAGAGAAAAAATGGTGAGTATATCGGTGCATTTGTTCCCTATGGGTATGAAAAATCGGATGATGATAAACATAAGCTGGTTATTGATATTTATGCAGCCGGTATTGTGAAGGAAATTTTTCGGCTAAAGCTTCACGGAATGAGTCAGGATGCAATAGCAACACAGTTGAATAATGAGGGTGTGCTTGCACCTATGGAATATAAGCAGAGCACAGGGAGCGGTTATCAGACCGGATTTTTGCAGAATGAAAAATCGGTATGGAGTTCAGTCACGGTCCGCAGGATTCTTGAAAATGAGATTTACATTGGAAATCTTGTTCAAGGCAAAAGAACGACACCAAATCATAAAGTGAAGCAGGAGGTTGTTAAGCCGGAATCTGACTGGATAAGAATCGAAAAAAATCATGAGCCGATTATTAGTGACAGGGATTTTGAGATTGTTCAAAGGTTGTTGGGAATGGATACGAGAATATCTCCGGATTCAGATATGGTCTATAATCTTTCAGGTATTGCAGTATGTGCAGACTGTGGTTCACCAATGACAAGAAAAATTACAACAGCAGGTGATAAGAAATACGCTTACTATATCTGCTCTAATCATAAATTGACAAAGCAGTGTTCACAGCACTCAATATCAGTATCGTTATTAGAGGATACGGTGCTTGAAATGTTAAAGCTTCATATCAAAAACGTAATGAATCTGGAAGAAATACTTGATTATATTGGAACAATTCCTTTCCAGCAGCTTGATGTAAAAAGTCTTGAAGCAAGAAAACAGAAAAAACTTGAGGAAGTTGAGAAGTGTAAAAGACTGAAAACTTCACTGTATGAAGATATGAAGGACGGAATTCTTACTAAAGAAGAATATCTTGAACTTCATGAGGCATATCTGAAAAAAGCAAAAGAGGGAGAAGAAATAATTCGCCAGATTGAGAGAGACATTGCTTTAATTTTTGAGGAGAAGGATGATAAGCATCTCTGGATGAATTATTTTACCGAATACAAGGATATTAAGGAACTGACCAGGGACGTGGTTGTAAAACTGATTTCTGAGGTAAGGGTTTCAGAGAATAAAGAGATTGAAATCGTATTTGACTTTGATGATTGTTATAAGAAGTTATTAGAATCAGTCGAAAAACTTGGTTATCAAGTAGATAAAGAACCGGGTGGACAATTAAATATCAGCAGAAGGGAGGCTGTGTAATATGGCAAGAAAAAGCAGAAAAAATATGATGCTACAGGAAAACACAGCCTTACCGGATAAAGAGAAGAAGGTACTTTTTAAGGCTGGATTATATGCAAGACTGTCCCATGAAAAGGAAGAGAACATTGAGAGAGGGACAATCGAAACACAGATGGAACTTATGAAGAATTATGTCAAAGATCACGAAGATATTGTAATTGAAGAGGAATATTATGATGCTTCCTTTACCGGTACTAATTTTGAAAGACCGGATTTTAAGCGAATGCTTGAGGATGCAAAAACAGGAAGAATTAACTGTATTATTGTTAAGGATTTATCGAGACTTGGAAGAAATTATGTGGAGATGGGGAACTACATTGAAAGAGTGTTTCCTTTTCTCAATGTAAGATTCATTGCTGTTACGGATGATTTTGACTCGTTCAGACCGGGCACAGACCTTATGATGCCTTTGAAAAATATCGTAAATGAGTTTTATGCAAAGGATATTTCCAAGAAAGTTTCAACTGCACATCGTAGAAAATGGACTACTGATGAATATATGTGCGGTTTTGCTCCATATGGATATCTGAAATCCAAGACGGAGAAGAACAGAATTGTTGTGGATGAAGCAACTGCTGGAAATGTCAGGCTTATTTATAAATTGTTTTTAGATGGCAAAGGTTACACACCAATTGCAAAATATCTGAATGAGCAGGGAATAATGTCACCATTGATGTATTTAAAATCTCTTGGTTATCAGCAGAATGTAAGAACCAATGGTGTATGGACCAAAACAACAGTCAAGTCAATACTGACAAATCAGGCTTATATTGGTTCGGCGGTGCATGGGAAAGTAGTAATTGAGAAATACAATAATATTCCACTCCATGCAACAGATCCAAGTGAATGGGTCGTTGTTGAAAATACGCATGAGCCGCTTATCGACAAAAAGACATTCGAAAAGGTACAGGAAAGAGTAAAGGAAATCTCGGATGCTTATTTTGCAAAAGAGTTTACAAAACACCCACCTAATGAAATGAATCTGCTAAAGGGAAAAATCGTATGCGGAGACTGTGGCAAGGGAATGAGACTTTCTCCAAGAACAACAAAATCGTATGTATATTTTTGTGGAACTTTTTCAGATGGTATTAATCCGGCATGTTCAAGACACAAAATTGATCAGGAGGAAGTCAACAAAGCTGTCTTTGCTCAGATTTCAAATCATATGCGTTGCTGTATTGACGCATTAAAAGTGATACGGGAATTAAATGCAAGAAGCAGCGGACTGAAAAAATACGATGTGTATGAAAAAGCCATTACCAGACAGCGCAGGGAACTGGAGAAAGTAAACCGCAAGTTCTCTGAGTTATATGGAGATTACTCAGAACATTTGATTAATGAGAGCGAATATCTGACATTAAAACAGCAGTATCTTCTAAAAAGCGAAGCTTTGAAGAAGGAGATTGATAATCTTTTAGTATCTCAGAACCTGTATTCAAAGAATTATAAGATTGATGAAGACTGGGAAAACCTTATCAATAAATATCTGAAATGCAGAAAGCTTAACAAAGAGCTGGCAGATGCATTTGTTGACAAGGTACAGGTGTTTGAAGATGGAAGAATTTCCGTAAATCTGGTGTATGATGATTGCCTGGAAGAACTGTTACAGGTAAAGAATAAGAGAGAAGGTGATTTGTATGAGTAAGATAACTGCTATGTATATTCGCCTTTCTATGGAAGATGAGGATGTATCATTAAATCAGAAGGAAGAGAGTAACAGTGTATCCAGTCAGAGAGAATTGTTAGAATCATTTATTGGCAATCATTCGGAGCTTAAGGATACGAAGGTACAGGAATACTGTGATGATGGATTTACCGGAACAAAATTTGAAAGACCAGGCTATATGAAGCTTATGGAGGATGTCCGAGCTGATAAAATATCCTGCATTGTTGTAAAGGATTTATCCAGACTCGGAAGGGATTATATTGAAGTCGGTAGTCTTCTGGAGCAGATACTTCCACTTTATCAGGTACGAGTTATTGCAGTTAATGACAATTATGACAGCGATAACTATGATGGTTCGACGGGCGGTATGAATGTTGCGTTTAAGAACTTAATCTATATGCTTTATAGCAGGGACTTGTCTAATAAAGTCAGTTCTGCAATGCACACAAGGATACTGAAAGGTGAGAACATCAGTGGTCAGTTAAGGTATGGATATGTCAAAGACCCAAATGATAAGCATAAGATTATTGTGGATCCGGAAGCAGCAGAAGTGGTTAAGCTGATATTTGAACTGACCGCACAGGGCAAAAGTAAAACGGAAGTGGCAAATTATCTGAATGCTCAGGGTATTGATACACCATCCGCATACAAAAAGAGAAAAGGAAGCAGAAACTTTTTCCATGCAGTTGAAGTAAAAAGTCTGTGGAGTACTTCTTCTATCCGGGATATATTAAACGATGAAGTTTATCTTGGAAAACTGATATGGAATAAAACAAAGAAGAGGGTAGGCAGCAATAACACTTCAAGCTATGTTCCTAAAGACGAATGGATGGTGATAGAAAATTGCCATGAACCCATTATTACTCAGGAATTATTTGATATGGCACACGCTAATTCAAAAAAATGTGTTCGTTCAAAGCGTGGTAAGAGAAACTATAATCCATTTTATTATTGTGGTGTGTGTGGCAGAGCTTTAGCACCCAGCAAAAGGGTAAAAGGTGACATTCTTCTTTGTTACTCGTCCAGAATTGAGGAAAATTCTCCATGCAAAAGCAACAGGGTGGAAATTGCCAAGGTTGAAGATGCAATCATGAAAACTGTAAATATGTATGCAACAGTTTATCTGGATGAGAAAGGAATAAAGAGAGCCGGTAAATCGAAAGAAGTATCTCCGGAAGAAAAGATTGCAACACTTGAAAAGAAGGTGAAGAGCCTCAGCAGTAAAAAGATGATGTTGTATTCTGATTATAAGGATGACAAGCTCACAAGAGAAGAGTATGTCAAGCGTTCAAAGGCGATGGTGGAGCAGATTGATGAATTGCATCAGGAAATCGAACAGCTTAAAACAGAAATACCGCCAGAAGATAATTCTTCTAGTAAGTTTGAGACACAGTTAGAAAGTATCATCAATATGGAATCTTTTGACAGAGAGAAAATCCAGAAGGTAATCAAAAAAGTGATTATCAATGGAGAGGACAATATAGAGATTGTATGGAATACAGATGATCCATTTTTCAAGTAAGATGGATGGTTACAGAGTTTGGAGTGCCGAGAAAATGTGGCACTCCTTTCTTCTGCAAGTATAAATATTGCTTTCAATATACTGCAATAGCAGGTATAATGGGAAGTGATATTTGAGGGTACAAAAAAATCAATTTTTTTTTGGTCTGGGGTTGACACGAGCAGGAAAAAGTTATCCTGATCTGCAAATTCTTGTAAGCATGAGTAATCAATTTGATATTTCTCTTGATACATTATTAAAGGAGGATTCGAAGATGGTACAATCTATGGATAAAGAAAGAGCAATGGGCATAATAAAACATGAAAAATCAATTGTAGATTTTTTTACAGGTGCTGGAACAGGAATTGCTGTATCTTGTTTATTTTCCCCAGATTCATCGATAAGAACTACAGTCATTATTGTTGCAATTATAATGATAGGTATAGGTTGGTATAAAAAATCAAAGAATGATAAAAAGGTATTTCAATATATTAAAGAACATGATTAAATGAATTTTGGTAATAACAAATTTCAGTTGTAGCAGACAGTTTTTTGATTGCCTGTCTGCTTTTCTCTTTTTAATCATAATTGATAGTGGTGCTATAAAATGGTTCATATCCGTTGTGAAAAGACCATTTAGAGTGATATAGATTGATTGCAAGGATAGTGGGAGTTCCATTGATTTGGTTATGTTCTGCTTCGATTTCCGCTACCACTTCATCGGTATTCCAGTATTGATATACGATAACTTGTAATTCGGTATCACGATTAGCGCCAGAGCATGGGAGTACAAAGAACTTCAAAATAGGCTGTCAATAGATGACGGCCTATTTTTTTATCCAAAAATATGGAAGAGAGAATCTGATATTTTTGTCTATTATTCCGATTTGACGAAAGACCATCAGAGTGATAGTATTAGTATTACGCGGAAATACTGTATATAGTGATTTGAAATTGGATTAACACTAAATATAGATGATAATATAAAATGGAAAGGAAGAGACGGATGATCAGAGTAATCAAAAAAGATGGGACAAAAGAAGAGTTTAACGTACAGAAAGTGGTTGTTGCGGTCAATAAGTCAGCATATCGTGCGTTGATCAAGTTTACAGATGAGGAGCTGCAATTTATCTGCCAGTTTGTAGAAGAAGAAGTAGAAAAGATGGACACAGAAGAGATCCGTATCGCACAGATGCACAATGTTGTGGAGGGAGCTCTTGAAAAGGTCAACCCGACTGTTGCAAAAAGTTATAGAGATTACCGCAATTATAAGCAGGATTTTGTTCAGATGTTAGATGAGGTTTACAAAAAAAGCCAGTCTATCATGTATATCGGAGATAAAGAGAACAGTAATACAGACAGTGCGCTTGTGTCTACAAAAAGAAGTTTGATTTTTAACGAACTGAATAAAGAGCTTTATAAGAAATTTTTCCTGACAGTGGAAGAAATTCAGGCAATCCGTGAAGGTTATATTTATATTCATGATATGTCTGCGAGAAGAGACACAATGAACTGTTGCCTGTTTGATGTGCAGAATGTTTTGAGCGGCGGATTTGAGATGGGTAATCTTTGGTATAATGAGCCGAAGACATTGGATACAGCATTTGATGTAATTGGAGATATCGTGTTAAGTGCTGCGAGTCAGCAGTACGGCGGATTTACAGTGCCAAGCGTAGATGATATTTTAGAGCCATATGCAGAAAAATCTTATAAAAGACATTTGGAAAAATATATATCTTTAGGACTTTCGCAAGAAAAAGCTGAGGAAGTAGCGTGGAAAGATCTGGAAAAAGAGATGGAGCAGGGATTCCAGGGATGGGAATATAAATTTAATTCCGTGTCATCCAGCCGTGGGGATTATCCGTTTATCACTGTGACAGCAGGGACAAACACTTCAAAATATGGAAAACTTGCCACGATCAAGATGCTTCAGGTGCGTCAGGAAGGACAGGGCAAGGAAGGACATAAGAAGCCGGTTCTTTTCCCGAAACTTGTATTTTTATATGATGAGAATCTTCATGGACCGGGGAAACCGTTGGAAGATGTGTTTGAAGCGGGAATCGAATGCTCCAGAAAAACAATGTATCCGGATTGGCTGAGTCTGACAGGAAAAGGGTATGTTGCAAGTATGTACAAGCAATACGGAAAGATTATCAGCCCGATGGGATGCCGTGCATTCCTTTCACCATGGTATGAAAGAGGAGGCATGACTCCGGCGGATGAAAAAGATACACCAGTATTTGTGGGACGATTTAATATTGGTGCGGTAAGTCTGCATCTGCCTATGATTTATGCAAAAGCAAAACAGGAAAGCAGAGATTTCTATGAGGTGCTGGATTATTATTTGGAACTGATTCGTCAGCTTCATATCCGCACATATGATTATCTTGGAGAGATGAAGGCATCAACGAACCCGCTTGCATATTGTGAAGGCGGTTTCTATGGCGGACATTTGGGGCTGTATGACAAAATCAAGCCGTTGTTAAAATCAGCAACTGCATCTTTCGGAATCACAGCATTCAACGAATTGCAACAGCTGCACAATAAAAAATCATTGGTAGAAGATGGGGCATTTGCACTTGAGGTGCTGGAATATATTAATAAGAAAGTCAATCAGTTCAAAGAGGAAGATGGTCACTTATATGCAATTTATGGAACACCGGCAGAAAATCTGTGTGGAGTGCAGGTTCAGCAGTTCCGTAAAAAATACGGCATTATCGAGAATGTATCTGACAGAGAATATGTAAGTAACAGTTTTCACTGTCATGTAACGGAAGATATTACGCCGATTGAAAAACAGGATTTAGAAGGACGTTTTTGGGATTTGAGTAACGGTGGTAAGATCCAGTATGTCAAATATCCGATTAACTATAATAAGGAAGCAATCAAATCGCTTGTAAGAAGAGCGATGGATATGGGCTTCTATGAGGGGGTTAATCTGTCGCTTGCATATTGTGATGACTGCGGACATGAAGAGTTGTCGATGGATGTATGTCCGGAATGCGGAAGTACTAACTTGACAAAGATTGAGCGTATGAATGGATATTTATCTTACTCCCGCGTCAAGGGAGATACACGTCTGAACGACGCAAAAATGGCGGAAATAGCGGAAAGGAAGAGCATGTAATATGCGTTATCATAATATTACAAAAGATGATATGTTAAACGGAGATGGTCTTCGTGTTGTACTATGGGTATCTGGTTGTGTGCATTGCTGTAAGGAATGCCATAATCCTATCACCTGGGATCCGAATGGAGGATTGGAATTTGATGAGTCGGCAAAACAGGAGATTTTTGATGAATTAGAGAAAAGTTATGTCAGCGGTATCACTTTTAGTGGAGGTGATCCGCTTCATATCAACAACGTGTATGAAGTGACAGCGCTTGCAAAAGAAATCAAAGAAAAATATCCGACAAAGACAATTTGGTTATATACCGGATCTACGTGGGAACAGATTCAGACGATGAAACTGATGAAATATGTAGATGTGCTTGTGGATGGAGAGTTTGAAGTAGATAAAAAGGATGCTACGCTACATTGGAAGGGAAGTTCCAATCAGAAGGTGATTGATGTACAAAAGACATTAGAAAAAGGAGAAATTGTATTACATGAAGAGGATTGCTAAGTTTCACAAAGTAAGTTTTGAACAATTTAAAGAAGGATGGATAGATACATTTGGTGAGGCGGGAGAAAGCGAGATCCAAAAGATTTATGATGCTGTCAAACTGCCGAAAAGAGCAACTTCGGGTTCGGCGGGATATGATTTCTATACCCCGATATCGTTGACAATTCAACCGGGAGAGACAGTGAAGATTCCGACCGGAATCCGTGTGGAGATGGAAGAAAACTGGGTTTTAAAATGTTATCCGAGAAGTGGACTTGGTTTTAAATTTCGTTTGCAGCTTAATAATACGGTTGGTATTATCGACAGTGATTACTTTTATTCGGACAATGAAGGGCATATTTTTGCAAAACTGACAAATGATACGAATGAAGGAAAGATTGTAGAACTTTCTGAGGGAACCGGATTTATGCAGGGAATCTTCGTAGAATATGGGATTACAATAGATGATGATGTGACCGAAGTAAGAAACGGTGGATTTGGAAGCACAACAAAATAAGAGGAATGCAGTATAAAACCTCCACATTTGGGAATTCTAACCAAGAGATGACAAATGTGGAGGTTTTTGTATGGTAGATAAAAAAGTGACAAAACAGGTGAAAGCATCGCTTCAGGAAAATGTGACGTATTTAAACAGCATACTTCCGGTCAGTGAAAGTTTTGACCTGATTCAGCGTGATATGATTATCGGAGAAAAGCAGAGTACATTTTACTTCATTGATGGATTTACGAAAGATGAGACAATGCTTAAAATCATGACATCTTTTTTTGCGTTGAAAAAAGACGATATGCCAAGTAATGCAACCGGGTTTTCAAAGATGGCGCTTCCGTATGTGGAAGTGGACATTATTGCTGATTTTGATATGATCATCCGAAATATATTGTCCGGAGTCACCTGTCTGTTTATTGACGGATATGAGGCTTGCATTGCGATTGACTGTCGCACATATCCGGCAAGAGGAGTAGAAGAGCCAGATAAGGATAAATCACTCCGTGGATCAAGAGATGGGTTCGTGGAGACGATCGTGTTTAATACGGCGTTGATGAGGAGGAGAATACGAGATCCTCATCTTGTGATGAAGATGATAGAGATTGGAAATAGTTCCCGAACCGATGTAGCAGTCTGCTATATGTCGGACAGAGTGGACCAGGAACTGTTAGACAATTTATTGAAAAGGCTTGATACAATCAATGTGGATGCGCTGCGGATGAATCAGCAAAGTCTTGCGGAAGAATTGTTCAAACGAAAATGGTTCAACCCGTTCCCGAAATTTAAGTTTACAGAGAGACCAGATACGGCGTCCGTGTGTTTGCTAGAAGGGAAAGTCGTACTTTTAGTTGACAATTCACCGTCTGCGATGATTCTTCCGACTTCGATTTTAGACATTATTGAGGAGGCAAACGACTATTATTTTCCAACTCTTACGAATGTATATTTGAAGGTATCGAGGGCGATTATTACCTTTGCAACAGTTTTTCTGACACCGGCATTTTTGTTGTTTATGCAAAATCTCAATTGGCTTCCGGAGGCATTTCAGTTTGTGTCATTGAAAGATACGGTCAATATTCCGCTTATTTTCCAATTGCTGATATTGGAGCTTGCAATCGATGGTCTTCGACTTGCGGCGATGAACACGCCAAGTATGTTAAGTACGCCGCTCAGTGTAATTGCCGGTATCGTTATGGGGGAATTTTCGGTCAAATCAGGATGGTTCAACTCAGAGGTTATGCTCTATATGGCGTTTGTCGCTGTGGCGAATTATACACAGCCGAATTTTGAGCTTGGATATGCGTTGAAATTTATGCGTCTGTTGCTTTTGGTTCTTACAGCGTGCTTTAACTGGATTGGATTTTTGGCGGGAACAATCATTATTATCTGCTCTATTGCATTTAACAAAACATTATCAGGAAGAAGTTATTTGAATATTAAATTGAATTAAAAGTACGCTTCGGCGTACTTTTTGCGAAAATCTCTTATTTACACCATGAAAAACTTTTTGCGAAAGAAAAGAAAAAGTGATAGAATAGAGAAATAAATATTGGCAAACAGGAGGGAAAAAGATGAATGAGTTTGTAATTGTATCAGACAGTACTGTGGATTTACCAAAAGAATATTTACAGTCCAAACAAGTTCCGATCATCTCACTGTCTTACATTATGGACGGAGTTACATATGAAGAGATGGACGGGCTGTCGCATAAAGAATTTTTTGAAAAGCTGAGGGCGGGTTCGCTTCCCACAACGTCTCAGATTAATCCGGAACAGGCGCGCGAAGCGCTGGAGCCGTTTGCAAAAGAAGGAAAAGATATTCTTTATATCGGCTTTTCTTCCGGATTGAGTGGAAGTTATAACAGTGTACGGATGGCGGCAGAGGACTTGAAAGAAGAATATCCGGACATCAACATTATTGCTATAGACAGTCTATGTGCATGCATGGGAGAAGGATTACTTCTATATAAAGCGTTAGAATTGAAGGAACACGGGATGTCAATGGAAGAGATTGCAAAATGGGTGGAAGCGAATAAGCTTCATATCTGTCACAATGTAACTGTGGATGACCTTAATCATCTTCACAGAGGAGGACGTATCTCTAAGACGACTGCGGTTGTTGGCTCTATGATTAAGATTAAGCCGATCATCCATATGAGCGATGAGGGAAAGCTGGTTGTCATTGGCAAAGAGCGAGGAAGAAAGAAGTCATTGGTTTCGATTGTAGACCGTATGGAAAAGCAGATGCAGGGATATGATAACGATATCGTGATGATTACGCATGGTGATTGTATAGAGGACGCTGAATTTGTGAAGAAACAGGTAGAAGAACGCTTTGGGATTCACAACGTGATGATTAACGGAATCGGTTCGGTTATTGGAAGCCACACCGGTGCCGGTGTTGTGGCCGTATTCTTTATGGGGGATAAGCGTTGAGTGCAGTATGGGAAATCTGTAAAGATGTGCTGATTGATGGGGCGAGGATGATCCCGTTTTTGCTTTTTGCATTTTTACTGATTGAATTAGTAGAAAAGTATACAGGAGAGAAACGAGACCGGATTCTGATGAAGGGAAACAAAGCAGGACCGATCATCGGAGCGCTGTTTGGGTGTATACCGCAATGTGGATTTTCCGTGGTGGCGGCAAATCTGTATGCAGAGCGGCTTGTCTCGGTTGGAACGCTTCTTGCTGTGTTTATGTCAACATCAGATGAGGCAATCATTGTTATGTTTGGATATCCGAAGAGTGGAGGTAAGATTCTTACAATTTTAGGTCTCAAAGTTGTCATTGCAATTGTTGTTGGATATCTCGTAGATTTATTTTGCAAAAGAAAGCGCTTTTCTGTAAAACAAGAAAGCGTATGGGAAGAGCGGGGATGTTCCTGCTGTGGCGGACATGACGGAATCTTGAAAGCGGTCGTATCTCATTCTTTGAAAACACTTTTGTACATTATGTTGTTTTCGATGGTATTGAATGTGGTTATCGAGGGAATTGGAATTGAAAGAATTCAAGAGATCTTGATGAATGACTCGCCGTTTCAGATTATTCTAAGCGCATCGGTAGGCCTGATTCCGAATTGTGCCTCATCGATACTGATTACAGAGCTATATATGAAAGGAGTTCTTGCGCTTCCGGCTGTGATGGCAGGACTGTTGGCAAGCGGCGGAATGGGACTGATTGTATTGTGGAAAAATAATCGGGACAAAAAAGAAAATTTAAAAATAACAGCAATGTTGTATATTGGTTCGATTGTGATCGGTGTGATCTTACAGATTTTATTTATCGGCATGAAATATTAAAAGGAGAAATTCAAATGAATTTCTCCTTTTTAATGGAATATTAAATTGTCCACCATCCCATTGCATTTCCTACGGAACTTACAAGGATTGCAATTAAGCAAATCGGTGCGATCCATTTGATCATAACTACGAATAACTTCTCGCCTTTGAATGTTCCGTCTGAGCTTTTTACTTCGTCGATAACAACTTTTGGCTTAATGACAAATCCGACAAAAATACAAGTGAAGAATGCAAGGATTGGCATCAATATGCTGTTGCTGAGGAAATCGAATGCATCCAGGATTGACAAGTTAAGGAATGTGATGTCGCTCCAGATTCCAAATCCTAAAGAAGATGGGATACCCATTATCAATGCAATTACCGTAACGATAATACAAGTAAATTTACGGCTCCAGTGGAATTTATCTCTTAAAATAGAAACAATTGTCTCCATCAGTGAGATGGAAGAGGTCAGTGCAGCAAAAAATACCAGAATAAAGAAAAGAGTTCCGATTGCACCACCCATTGGCATGCTGTTAAATACTTTTGGAAGCATTACAAACATAAGTCCAGGTCCTTGTCCCAATTGCTCTGCTGTTCCGCCTGAGAAAGCGAATACTGCAGGGATGATCATAAGTCCTGCCATAAATGCAATACCGGTATCAAAAACCTCGATTTGGCGAACAGAACTTTCCAAATTATTATCTTTTTTCATATAAGAACCATATGTAATCATAATTCCCATCGCAAGAGACATTGAGTAGAATAATTGTCCCATTGCTGCTATGACAGTCATTCCGGAGAAGTTTTCCATACTTGGTTTTACGTAATAAATCAGACCATCAATTGCTCCGTCCACTGTAAGTCCGTATCCTGCGATAATGACAGTTAAGATAACTAATACAGGCATCATAAATTTACTCACTGTCTCGATTCCTTTTTCTACACCGAGAAGAACGATGATCGAAGTGAATGCAATAAAGAGACAGAACCATCCAATTGGTTCCCCTGTAGTGCCGATGAAATTATTAAAATAAGCATCATCGGCAGCTGCCTGTACATTACCTGTTACAAATGTAACAAAATACTTGATTACCCATCCGCCGATTACACTATAATAAGGAAAGATGATAATCGGTATGATTGCGGCGAGTACTCCTAGAAAACCAAAGCGTTTATCTAATTTTTTGAAAGCGCCAATTGCGCTGAGCCCTGTCTTTCTTCCGATTGCGATTTCAGCAATCATTAATGAAAAACCGAATGTGACTGCAAGAATCAGATATACAAGAAGAAATGTTCCTCCTCCATATTTTGCTGCGAGATACGGGAATCTCCAAAGGTTACCAAGCCCTACAGCAGACCCGGCAGCAGCAAGTACAAATCCAATCTTGCTGGAAAAATTACTTCTTTGTGACATAAAAAATCCTCCTCAAAATTCATTTAGACTAAGTTAAGTAGCCTTATTATTGCATAAAAGTGAAAAGAATGCAAGAAAAAAAGAGCGCAATCTGTTTTTTAATGCGAACAATTTTGAGAATGGTGTAAGAATAATAAGAAAAAATGAAAAAAACGTTGACAAAAATGGTGAGCTGTGATATGCTAATACATGCGTAAGGCAAAAAGAAAGCAGAGTTCCACTCTCACCTTAGCACAAGTGGGTGACTAATGGTTGATATTGAAGCATAAAAATAGAATTTCTATTTTGTGTGCAGAAATGGAGTGGATAGCTGTGAGCTATTCATTTTTTTTACGCATCAATTATATGAAAAAATTAGAGTAAAGTAAAGATTATTTTATTTATGGAGGTGCACTACAATTAGCGATTTAATGATCAACGAGCAAATCAGAGACAAGGAAGTACGTTTAATAGGAGAGAATGGTGACCAGTTAGGCGTTATGTCTGCAAGGGAAGCTTTGAAGCTGGCAGAAGAGGAAGAATTGGATTTGGTTAAAATTGCTCCAACAGCAAAACCACCAGTTTGTAAGATTATTGATTATGGTAAATACAGATATGAACTGGCGAGAAAAGAAAAAGAAGCGAAGAAAAAACAAAAAACTGTTGAGGTAAAGGAAGTGCGTCTTTCGCCGAACATCGATACGAATGATTTGAACACGAAAGTGAACAACGCAAAGAAATTTATCCAAAAAGGAAATAAAGTAAAAGTTACTTTACGTTTTCGAGGAAGAGAGATGGCTCATATGCAGACGAGCAAACATATTCTGGATGATTTTGCAGAGATGTTAAAAGATGTTGCAGCCATTGAAAAACCTGCAAAACTCGAAGGCAGAAGCATTAGTATGGTTTTAACTGAAAAACGTTAAAAATAAATACCTAAATATTAAGGAGGAACATATCATGCCAAAAATTAAAACAAATAGAGCTGCTGCAAAGCGCTTCAAAAAAACAGCTACAGGTAAATTAAAAAGAAACAAAGCTTACAAGAGCCATATCTTAACTAAGAAATCTACAAAAAGAAAAAGAAATCTTAGACAGGCAACTATTACAGATGCTACAAATGTAAAGAACATGAAAAAAGTTTTACCATATCTGTAAGATTTTGGAAGAATTGAAGGAGGATTAGAAGGACATGGCAAGAATTAAAGGCGGAATGAACGCTAAAAAGAAACACAACAGAACATTAAAACTGGCAAAAGGTTACAGAGGAGCCAGATCAAAACAATATAGAGTTGCAAAACAATCAGTAATGAGAGCTTTAACATCTTCATATGCTGGTAGAAAACAACGTAAACGTCAGATGAGACAGTTATGGATTGCTCGTATCAATGCAGCAGCTAGAATGAATGGTTTATCATACAGTAAGATGATGCACGGTTTAAAATTAGCAGGTGTTGAGATGAACAGAAAAATCTTAGCAGATATGGCAGTAAATGATGCAGCAGGATTTGCTACATTAGCAGAAGTTGCAAAGTCTAAATTAGCTTAGGAAAAAATCATATCCCCGGAAACCTTGAGTTTTCGGGGATTCTTTTATGCGTAAATGGCTTGAAAACGTACTGATTTTTTGCGGTAATATACTGGTGAATAAATGTGTATAATGTGTGGGAAATAGAAAAAATAAGAAAAATAGCAAAATAAGTGAAAAAAATAACAAAATTGCTTGACAAAAAGGAAAGAATTGGTTATACTTGTACTTGTCTCTGAGAGATACAAAGAATGATAACGGGGTGTGGCTCAGCTTGGCTAGAGCGCCTGGTTTGGGACCAGGAGGTCG
>OGYG01001255.1_pt1 | contig 17574 bp, 17 predicted proteins | sample 1576481 | NCBI WGS metagenome assembly OGYG01 (sample SAMEA3541497, study PRJEB24748) | human gut metagenome | biome: human gut; feature: human-associated habitat; material: faeces | place: China | collected 2012 | reverse complement strand
TTTTATATTTGCCAAGTAATGCGCCAAGAAGATAGTAAGATGCACGGATCTTCTTAATATACTCATAATCTACACTTACATCACCAATGGTAGAACCATTGATCTTAACAGTTGACTTATTGATTCTGTCAACCTGTGCTCCGATGCCAGCTATTGCCTCCAGTAAAACATTGATGTCTCTGACGTCAGGCAGATTCTCGATGAGAATTGTCTCATCCGTCATAATGGCTGCTGATAAAATAGCCAGCGCTGCATTCTTTGCACCTGCTATCTCTACTTCACCAACAAGCGGATTTCCACCTTTAATCACATACTGTTCCATAATACACCTCTATTATTCTTACTCCGCGAGCCAAAAAGGCTATTGTCAATTTCTCTCCAATAACCTGACAGCCCTCCTCTGATTCACAGTTACTGTTCACTTCGTTCATCGTAACACATTCCGCGAATAGTAACGATCTACAGTTACTTAATAACCCCTGTCTGTAGTGTTTCCAAAAGTGCCTGCAGACTTGCTTCCAAATCTTTCCCTTCTTCATCTACCACAATGTCTGCATATTTCTCGTATAAGGGAACTCGCTCCTCATATAAACTCTTCAAGGTCTGTCCTTCTTTCAGAAGAACTCCCCGCTTCTTAAGATTTCCAAGCCGTTTCTCAAGAGACTCCAGAGAAAGGCTGAGGTAAACTACCTTCCCAATTGATTTCAAGTGTTCCATGGCTTCACTGCAATATACCACACTTCCCCCAGTAGCAATTACAGTATTCTCTGTATCAATCGACGCATTTACGCGATTCTCAATAGCCTTGAAACCTTCTTCTCCTTCTTCATCAATGATCTGATAAAGACGTCTTTTTTCTTCTTTTTGTATTAAAAGGTCTGAATCTAAAAATTCGTATCCAAGTATTTTCGCAAGAACAACGCCCAGTGTGCTTTTACCTGCACCGGGCATTCCAATTAATGTTATATTATTCATTTTCATTCGATACTCCTTTAAATAATAACACATAAGAGCCATTATTGCAATCACATTAAAAAATTGTTACTGAGTTCGGTTTTTTAATGGGTGATTTTTAAGTTTCTGATTATGCTTTTTTCCTTTTTTTACGCTATATCCAAAGGTGCCCAACTTCTTTCCAAGCCCAAGATATTCCCCATGGGAATACACCATCAGTTTTGACTGATTCAGCTGAAATTTATTATTTTTATCCATATAGGCTTCGTCCGCATGCACTGCAACTACTTCCGCAAGGAACATGTGATGAGAACCAAGCTTCTCAATTTTCTTAACTTTACATTCAATATTTACAGGAGCTTCGCCGATCATTGGTGCCTTCACATGATCCGCCTTTTCTTTGGTAAGATGAAGCTCCTGGAATTTATCAACCTCTCTGCCGGACCGCACGCCACAATAATCGGTGGCGTATGCAAGCTCTTCTGTGGTAAGGTTCAGAACGAATTCCTTCGTCTTGCAGATCATATCGTAAGAAAATCTGGTGGGACGAACGGAGATGCTTACCATTGGCGGGTTGGTACACACGGTGCCAGCCCACGCTACTGTTATTATATTATCATTACCCTCGCCATCTGTAACGCTGACCATCACAGCAGGAAGCGGGTAAAGCATATTGCCTGGTTTCCATGTCTGTTTTGCCATATTTTGCTCCTCTTTTATGTGAAAATTTCCCGTGCAAAGAACCATCTGCGTTACTTTTCACTTTGTGAGCAGTATCTTTTAACAGCCTCTTTGCCGGGAAAATCTTTATTATCAGTTAAAGTCATTTGCCATGATCTGTGCAGCTTCCATCATAGCCGGGATCATCTGTTTCTTACGGGAAACCACGCCTTTCAGGTGGAAGCACTTATCCTCCGGTTCCTGCTGGAATGCGATTTTTCCCATTTCCTCGCTGCCCTCGCCGTAATAAATTACATCTGAGGACTCGTCCATAATATTGGTTAACATAAAGTAAACACGGGTAATTCCATGGCGTCCGCACTCGCTTACCATAAATGGTTTCAGACGAACTTTGATCTCCTGAAGCTCTTCCTCGTCCATGGAACTGATCTGTCCAACACCAAAAGCCACATTTCCTTCTGCAATAAATTTCTTGTAATCCTGATAGAAAATTTCTTCAGGTGCTTTATCTTTCAGATTGCTTCCAGCCTTAAACATTTCTCTTGCGAAATCTTCAATCTTAATGTCCGCGATCAGTGCAAGCGCACTTGCTGCGATCTTGTCCTGCTGGGTGCAGGTTGGGGAACGGAACATTAAGGTATCGGAAATAATGGCTGCACAGAGAAGTCCTGCAATCTTAGGCGGAATCTCCAGTCGCTGCTCGTCATAAATCCGGTAAAGGATTGTCGCAGTACATCCAACTGGCTCATTTCTGAAATTAATCGGCTTCATAGTTTCCAGAGAACCAAGCTTATGATGATCAATGATCTCCAGAATCTCTGCTTTCTCAATATTATCAACAGCCTGGTCTTTCTCATTATGATCTACCAAAATTACCTGTTTCTTGTGCATGTCAAGGAAATTTCGTCTGGAAATGGTTCCCACACATTTTCCCCGCTTATTGATAACAGGGAATGCACGATGGCGGTGCTTGATCATAACATCCTGGATATCATCTGTGAAATCTTCAGTATTAAAAGTTACCAGATTATCTTTTTTCATCACATAATTTACCGGAATACTCTGGTTGATCATGCGGGCAATTGTGTAGGTATCATATGGAGAAGAGATAATGATGATCTGTCTCTCCTGAGCTTTCTTTATTACCTTCTCACTTACCTGAATACTCATTCCTACAATAATGCAGCTTACATTCAGTTCTATTGCCTTTAACTGATCTTCCTCACGGTTTCCAAGAATAACCATATCATTTTCTTCGATATAGTTCTTCATCACCTCCGGATCAGCAGTTCCAATAAGGATTTTCCCTTTGGTAAAATAGCCGTGACCGTTTCCTTCTACGATTTCACCGTCAAGAGTATCCCTGATCTTGTTATACTGAGTTCTGGCATTTGAAAGAAGATAGCTGTCCTTGGTATCCATGTAAACATCAGCAATATCGCCGATTGTTACAATTCCCTCCAGCTCATCCTCGCTGTTACAGATGGGAAGGGTCACAATGCCTTTATTCTGCATCATATCCCAGGCATTTTTCAGGGACATGGTACGGTCTGCATCCGGTTTTGGACGGATATCCATATCTTTTACCTGCGTTCCGATATTTCCCAGATAAGCCGGTGGCTGTACGCCAAAACGATTCAGTACATACTGGGTCTCTTCATTGATCTGACCGGCACGTCTTGGAATATAACGCTTGGTCTGGGTGGTTCTGTTTTTGATATCTGCGTAAGCAATTGCCGAACAAATAGAATCCGTATCCGGATTCTTATGTCCCATTACAAATACTTTCTGATTCTTCATTCACATTCTTCCTTCCAAAATTCAGCTGACCTCTGCACACTTTTCATCTGTAAATAGAGTTTTTTATTTCGGGTCTACTTTTCAAACACGCTCTACAGAAGATTTTCATTTTGGGCGATTGTCTTAATCGTCCAAATCTGCACTTTATATTAATTCAGTTTAATATTTGCAAATAAAGCTCCCAGAGATGTGGTTGCCTCTTCTCCGGACTGTGGGATTTCTATTTTCTCTTCTTCCACTTCTTTTGCCATCATATCAGTTGCTTCTTTGATACTCAGGCTCAGTTTTCCATCTTTCACTGCAGTTACTTTTACTTTCACCTTATCTCCAACTGCAAGAACTTCTGATGGTTTACGGATTCTCTTTTCGCAAATCTGGGAAATATGTACCAGTCCGGATACGCCGTTCCCAAGATCTACAAATGCGCCGTATGGCTGAAGGCTCTCTACAGTTCCTTCTGTTACAAAGCCTGGCTGGATATTGGAAATTTTATTCTTTCTTTCCTCTTCTGCTTTTTCCCTTAAAATTTCTTTCGCAGAAAGAATCAGTTTTTTGTCCTCTTTATTGACATCGATTACCTGAACCTGGATGTGTCTGTTCAGATATTCGTTGGTGTCTTCTACGTAATTCAAGGCCAGCTTGGAGGCCGGGATAAAGCCGCGCACACCTTCTACATAAGCAACTGCACCGCCGTTTACTACACCTTTTACCACTACATCAAGAACCTCTCCGGAGGCTTTCAGCTCTTTTAATTTGTCCCAAGCCAGGACGTCAGTAGCCTCAACTTTGGATAAAAGGATGTTGCCGTTTCCATCGTCTTTTCTTACGACTGTGGCGGAAACTTCATCTCCAGGGTGTACTTCTTCTTTAACGTTAAAGCCCGGCTCTCTGCTGTAATCTTCTACCGGGATAATACCTTCTGCATAATATTTTAAATCTACAATAATTTCTTTATCATCTACACTCACAACTGTTCCTGTGAGAATGTCGCCTTCTTCAATTTTCTTAAAAGAAGCTTCAAGTTCTGCTTCGTAATCCTTCATTGTCTCTGCCATGACCTAGACTCCTTTGCCCCTGTTTTTGCTTCATTATAGCACACCGCTTATTCGTTGCAAATAAATTTTGGAATGTACATTCGAAAAAACACCGCTCTTTAAGCGTCAGAGTGTAATATCTGGCGTTTAAAGAGCGGCATATTCAGACAAATTTTCCCAAAAATTGTGACGCACATCTTGCAAAAAACCTTTTTCAAACACGCTCCAGAGCGTGCAGATTGCAGGAATACTTTTTCAAATACGCTCTAAAACGAGGAGTGCCCCGGCAGTAGCTGCCGGGGCGATTATTATGAAAAAATTTTATGTGTAATGGTGTCATTACAACGTCTTCTGTGTATGTTCTTTCGAACTGATTATATAGTATCAGATACTTATGAACAAAATACATGCAAATTGTTAACGAATAATGAACATTTGTTTTATTTGCACAATTTCTTCTTTCATTTTCCTCTTTTTTTATAAATTTACCACATTTGCATCTTTACTTTAATTTGGTAAAGTTATACATTTTGCACATTTTACATTTCTCATTCGAATAATCCTTTTACAAATTCGATTAACTTCGACACAAGACCTTTGGCATCATCCTTTGTAACACCCATATCCTGCAGCTTACTGTATACAGAATTTACATCGCTTCTAAGAGCATCTTCGTCAATTTTTGCATCCAGAACCTTGCGTACTACAGAAACAAGGGAATCTACCTCTGAATCAGAAAGAGATACCCCAAAATGGTCTGCTGCCTGAGTTACAGCACTTCGTACCTGGTCATCTGTGATGTTCTGCTGGTCTACAAGAGACTTGGCAGACAGAACAATGGCTACTGTTTTGTCCGGGTCGGCCGTAAGAATACTCAATTCCACTGTCCAGAAGACTTTCTACTACTTCTGTATCACTGGATGCCATAACCGGCATCGGCATGGAACATGCAAGAACTCCTGCAAGGATAAGTGCTGCTGATTTTTTCATTTTTATCATGATAATTACCTCCTGATTGAATGTTGCTGTTCAAGACTTGCCCAGTAACGATTAAATGTCATCTGTTCAAATCTCTCCAGTAACAATTAAATAGCTGCTGTTCATGGTCTGACCAGCAATAGTTAATATTCTGTTCACAAACTGCTGGAATCTGGTCATATTTATGATCTGATTTCCTCATATCAAGTAATTTTCTTCTGAAATTTAATCAATACCGGAAATAAATCTTCCTCCAGATTCCAGCCCATTATACTACACCTTTTCCTTTTATTTGTAAAATGTATCTAAAAACTTTATAATCTTTTTATAACTAATCTCCAAAAACAGCCCATTTTTCCAGGAAGTTACAAATCTTTTCAAATTCGTTCACTAATTTTTCATAAGATAAACACGATTCTTTCAAACTTTCCCGATATACTAACATCATAAAAATAATAACAGCCAACATTATTTTTATAAAATTTCTTTTTCATATGTCAGTCACCCAAAAGTGATTGACTCTCCTTCCTTTTAAAAAATATATTTGAGACAAAATAAAAATCACCCGTCTAGCCACCGGGTGATTTTTATTGTATAAGATTTATGCAGTAAATCATTTCCGAACATGTGAAGGATCACGGGAGCCGCAACGCTGCGAAGCAATCCGAAGATATCAAGAACGGGGCTTACGCCCCGTTCTTGATATCTATCTCAATTTATTAAATGCGTTTGCAAGATCAGCAAATTCTGCTAAAGTAAGCGCTTCGCCTCTCACATTTACCGGAATTCCGGTCTCTGCCATAGCTTTCTCAATTTCCTCTTTTGAAAAATCAAGCTCCTGGGAGTTCTTCAGTCCATTTACCAATGTTTTTCTTCTCTGATTAAAAGATGCCCGGATCAGCCTGAACATCAGCTTCTCATTGTCCACCTGCACTGGCGGCTCTTCATATCTCACAAGCTGGATAACAGCACTTCCCACCTTCGGTCTTGGCATAAAACAGTTTGGCGGAACATTCGCAATGATCTGCGGTCTGGCATAATACTGAACAGCCAGAGACAAAGCACCGTAATCCTTTGTTCCAGGACCAACCTGCATTCTGTCTGCCACTTCCTTCTGTACCATAATGGTGATGGAAGAAATGGGAACATGGTTTTCAAAAAGTCCCATGATGATTGGTGTGGTAATATAATAAGGCAGATTGGCAACCACCTTGATAGGCTTGCCCCCATTTTTCTCCTGTGCCAGCGCCGCAATATCAACTTTCAGGATATCCTCGTTGATCACAGTCACATTATCCCAGTCTTTCAAAGTATCATTTTCCAGAATCGGGATCAATGTCTTATCAATCTCTACAGCCACCACTTCTCTGGCTGCCTCAGCCAGATACTGGGTCATGGTTCCAATACCCGGTCCGATTTCCAGAACAAAATCATCCTTGGTGATCTTGGAAGCCTCGATTATTTTTTCCAGAACATGGGTATCGATAAGAAAATTCTGACCAAACCTTTTCTGGAAAGCAAAATTATACTTTTGAAGAACTTCAATGGTATATTTCGGATTTCCTAAATAAGGTCTGGTCATATTAATTTCCTCTTTCTTTTAAATTATTTAATCATTATCTGCAAATCACACAATCTGGGCAGCTGTCTGCAATTCCCCTATTACTTATTTTGCAAAATCTTTCTCATAAAGAACCGTAAATCCATCACGGTCTACTCTCTTTTTCTTATTAAACTTCAGAAGTCCGCCCTGGGATTTCGCCATTGCTGCGTCAAGCATTTCCTTAACTGCGCCAATGTTCATAGGCTGGTCTTCTTTCTGGTTCACACCGATCAGATTATACAATGCAAGCATTCCCATCTGGTCGATCTTGTAACCATTTTCCTTGGTGTAAACTCTTGCAAAGTTTACAAGTTCATCATTGGTAAATACCGGAATGTTGATCATGGATGTAAACTTCTTGGCGAATTTCGGGAATCTTGCAATCAGCTTACGCATTCCGATCTTCTCATCCTCAATGATCACAGTAAGTCCGTCTGTGCGGAACTCCATAGCCTTATCCAGAATATCTACTGTTTCCTGTGTCAGCTGGTTAGCATTCTCAATGACAAGGAAACCACCGCTAAGCTTGCCAATCACTTTCGTAATATCCATCTCGTTCAGCTGGTCGGCAAATACATAAGCCACCTTGGAAGCCGGCAGATTCAGCTCTTTACAGATTGCCGGAATCAAGCTTGCGATCAGTCTTGTCTTACCAGTTTCTTTCCCACCCATGACGATCACGTTTCCAGTCTTGGAGGTCTTATCAGCAGCCGCCATCTGCACATCGCAAAGTGCACTGATCAGCTGTTCCCGCATTCCCGGAACCTTTACAAAATATGTAAACAGCTTCTTCTCATCATCGGTGAGTGATTTCTCTCTTGGCACAATGTCAGATGGATTTCTCTTATCCTTTGGCTGAATAGAATCGATAAACTGTTCCAGTTCCTCTTCCTCGGAAAGAGATTCAGAAGACTCTTCTTCCTCTTCATCCTCGTCAAAATCAAAGTTTTCGTCCTCAGAATCTTCCGGTTCTTCCTCTGCATCTTCCGTTTCAACCACATCATCTGCAGCTGGAGGCATATCCTCATCCTCTTCTTCGCCAATGCTCTCTCTGAGAAGTTTGGCAATAAATTCATCCTCAGACATGGAATCATCAGAAGGCTCTTCTTTCTCCTTATGTCCTGCCGGACCATTCATAAACTCATCCTCAGCAGCCTGAAGATCCTCTTCGGAAAGGAATTCCTCTTCCTCAAGTTCTACAACCGGCTTTTTCTGCTCTGGTTCTGGCTCGATTTCTTCCTCGTCCTCAGTGATAACTTCCTCTTCTTCCGGAATCTTCTCTACTTTTTCTTCTTTTACAGCTTTCTGAGGTTGCGTAGATATTTCTTTGGCAGCTTCTACAATTTCTTTATTTTCTTCCTGAACTTTCTCTTCATCTACCTTCTCATCCGGAATTTCAATTCCCTGTGCAGAAGCAGCAGCAAGAATCGTATCCTCCAGATTGAAATTTGAAAAATCAAATGCAGGTTTCTCGTCTTTCATTTTTTCCGCAGCATCAGCCTCATCACTGAAAAGGTTATTCTGTACAGGTGCCTTGGGAACCTCAATCTCTTCCGGTACCATATTCTTCATAGAATCCGGAATATTCAGTGTAGGCATTTTCAGGTTCTCAACAGGTGTTTCTGTTTCTGTGGAAAATGCGTTCTTCTCTTCTGCAGACTCTGAACGATCTGCATTCTCTAAACCTTCTGTATTCTCTTCGGAAACTGCTTCCGCTGATTTCTCTGCAGTCTCATCTGCTGTATTCACAGATTCTTCAGCAACAGTCTCCTTGGTATTCTCCACTTTCACCTTGCCAGTTTCAGGCTCCAGCTCCGGTACACTTTCATATTCTTTCTCAGAAGCCGGATCACGAAGCATTTCTTCCTGAACCTCTTTCGTCTGCTCAGTGGAAACAATGCTGTCTTCCATTTCATCCATCTTACGGCTTCCAAAAATGTCACGAAGTCCTTTGGAAATTTTATCCTGAAGACTCTCTACGCCATCCAGATCCTCATTCTTGATCTGAATACTTTCAATAGATTCACTTCCCTGGTTCTCAGCTTCCGGTGCTTTCTCTTCTTCCTTGATGGTATCTGCTTCCTCAGGTTTCAGAAGCTTCGGTACAAACTGCTGTTCATACCGCTCTTTCTCCTCGCCGGTAAGAGCACCCATACGCTGTTTCAGGTCCATAGCCTTCATCACGTAGTTACCCTCGTTGAACCAGAGAATGATCTCGTTGCAAAGCTCCAGACATTTCTCTTTGTCACCATCCTGATAGTACAGTTTGGCAAGCTCGTAAGACCATTTTTCGGTAAATTCTTTCTCCTTATAATCCTCCAGAACCTTGATCTGCTCTGCAAGAGGAGCCTTTTTTACTTTCAGGATCTTGTATTTCAGGATGTACTGCGTATTATCATTTGGCGCAACTTCCCTGTACTCCTGATAAAATTCCACTGCCTCGGAAACCTGTCCCAGCTTCAGGGAAACTTCTACAAGACGATAAAGAATGTTCTTACCAATGGAGGCTCTGTGATAAGCCAGCAGGAAAATTTCCTTGCTGTCCTCATAGCGTTTATTGGCAGCATAGATTTCACCAACCACACAAAGGGTACGAACATTTTTCACACGGCGCCAGTCAATGCTGTCTACAACATTCATGGCTCCCTTATAGTCCTTCTGTTCTACTAAATGGTTAATCTCTTCAAGTTTAACCCGAAATTCCTCTTTGTCCAAATTTTTCACCAACTTTCCATAGTTAATGCCAGTTTAGCATATCGCATACTACTTCGCAAGCTTATTTATCTGCAGGACATCCCATCGGCTGATACACATGCCCCGCCACAACGTGAAACACTTTATTGATCGTAAACTGATGACTGACAAAATCATCCAGACCAGTACAGGTGATCATGGTCTGAATATCATGAATACTCTCAAGAAGATAATTCTGACGGCTGCTGTCCAGCTCCGAAAGGACATCGTCCAGAAGCAGAACTGGTTTATCATGAATGATCTTCTCCACCAGATAAATCTCCGAAAGTTTCAGGGAAAGGGCTGCTGTTCTCTGCTGCCCCTGCGAACCATATTTGCGGATATCAATTCCGTTCACAGCCACCATTAGGTCATCCCTGTGAGGTCCGGACGAAGTCATTTTCATCCGAAGATCCCGGTCTCTGTTGCGGAAAAGGCTCTCTTCCAAAGCCTCACTCTCCACGCTTGGTTCATATATCACTTCTATATTTTCAATACCGCCGGTAAGATTTCTGTGAATTTCCTTAATGATCTCATTAAGGGACTCCACAAATTCTCTTCTTTTGCCAATGATCTTACGGCCATAATTTACCAGCTGCATATCCCATACATCCAGAGTCGCCCCAAGATCCGGCTGCTTATACATATCCTTCAGCAGCTTATTTCTCTGGTTCAGAACATGATTGTATCCGGCAAGATCTGTGAGGTATAGTTTATCCAGCTGACAAAGCTCCGCGTCCATGAATCTTCGTCGCTCTCCCGGACCGTTTTTGATAATATTCAGATCCTCCGGGGAAAAGAAAACCAGATTCACCACACCGAGAAGCTCTCTCGCCTTCTTTATGGAAAGCCCGTTGATTGCCACGCCCTTGGCCTTATTTTTCCGAAGATGCATGTCGATCTTGTAAGACATAGAATCTTTTCCAACCATCATACGGATATGGGCTTCATCCTGTTCAAAGCGGATAATCTCCCGGTCTTTGCTTCCTTTATGGGATTTGCTGGTTCCGCACAGATACACAGACTCCAGGATATTGGTTTTTCCCTGTGCATTATCCCCATAAAAAATATTAGTTCCTTTGTCAAAAGAAAGTTCCAGCGATTCGTAATTTCTGAAATTGCTTAATTTTATGGATTCAATATAAGCCATTTTACTCGTTTCCGGACAGAACCTTCACATCCTGGCCATTATAGGAAATAACGTCACCGCCATAAACCTTGCGGCCTCTTCTGGTATCTACTTCGCCATTTACTTTTACAAGTCCGTCGTTGATCACATATTTTGCCTCAACACCGTCTGATACAAGTTCAGCAAGTTTCAGTGCCTGGCCAAGTTTGATAAATTCATCTCTGATTCTGATTTCCAATTTTCTGCCTCCACTCTTCTGGCATCACGACTGCAATTCGTTTTCGGACTGTCTCCAGCCATTATTTGCAGCCCGTGTTCACTTCCATTCCTCTTCCAATTGTCTGTTACGTTTCTCTCTGTGGCAAGTGTCATTATCTTGCCTGGTTCTGATTTATGTTAACCGGAAGAATCAGATACGTGTAAGTTTCTTCCTCATCTCTGATAAAGCAAGGTGCTTTCGGGTTTACCAGGTAAATGTCGATGGTCTCATCATCAATAACCTTCAGTGCATCGATCAGGAACTTGGGATTAAATCCGATCAGAATATCTTTTCCCTCTTTCTCAATATCAATATCCTCGTTCATGGAACCCATTGCAGAATCAATCTTCAGCTCCATGCTGCCATCTGTAATGTGGATAATGATCGGTTTCTTATCTCCTTCTCTTACAAGAAGTGTAGCACGGTCGATACAATCCAGAAATTCTTTTTTGTTAATGGAAAGTTTGGTCTCATAATCGCTGGAAAGCATCTGGTCAATACGGAAATATTCCCCTTCGATCAGACGGGAAACTACCATAGTCTGGTCAAATTCAAATAAAATATGATTATTGGTAAAGAAAATGCTGACTACGTCATCCATTTCTCCGGATAAAATCTTACTGATCTCGTTAAGAGTCTTACCTGGAACCACAACCTTGCGGTCTGAATAGTCTTTCTTCAAAGGCATTTTGCGGATTGCAATACGGTGTCCATCCAGGGAGACAATTTTCAGACAATTATCCTTAATTTCAAACAGCTCACCAGTCATTAATTTGTTGTTATCGTTGACTGCAATTGAGAATATTGTCTGATAAATCATATTCTTTAATGTATATTGAGAGATAGTTAATGGTTCATCTCTTTCAATCATAGGAAGATATGCAAAATCTTCTCCTGATTTTCCAGGAATATTGAATTTTGCTTTCTCACAGGTGATAGTTGCAGCGAATTTTTCATCAGTTTTAATGGTAACATTGTTGTCTGGGAGTCTTCTGATGATCTCATAAAAGATTTTCGCATTCAGGGCAACCATTCCTTTTTCTTCTATAGTACCTTCGACAATGGTTTCGATTCCCAGTTCCATGTCATTAGTAGTAAATTTGATCTGATTTGTTGTTGCATCAATCAGAATACATTCCAGAATTGGCATAGTTGTTTTGGATGGTACAGCTTTTAAAGAAATGTTGACGCTCTTCAACAAGTTACTTTTGGAGCAAATGATTTTCATAATGTGTATAACTTCCTTTCTGGAGAAAATGGGTTTTTCATTAAATATATTTAAGAAGATATCCGCCGTATCCGCCGTAGGGGGTGTGAATATGTGAAAAACTCACTTCCGCCTAGTGAATAAAAGGGTTTCGGGTATGGATAACTTCGTGTAAAAGCATTGGTTTAGAGTGTGAATAACCTGTGTATAACCACATCAACGATTTTGACGTCAAAAGTTATTCACATTAATACACATAATGTCAACATCTTATACACATGAAATGTGGAAAAAATGTGTTAAGTTTGTGGATTAATTTTTTTCTTTAATGTATCGATGGTGCTCTGCAGCTGTTCGTTGGTCTGGAGCTCCTTTTCGATCTTTTCTACGCCGTGCATAACGGTAGTGTGGTCGCGATTTCCAAGATACTGACCTACATTTTTCAGCGGGATCGCCAGAATTTCACGGCAAAGATACATTGCCACCTGTCTTGGCATCACGATCTTGGAACTTCTTTTATTTCCACAAAGATCGGCAGTACTTACATTAAAATGCTCTGCTACCATAGAAATAATGTAGTCTGCAGTAATCTGTTTATTTTCATTCGGTGCGACGATATCCTTCAGAGCCTGCTCAGCAAGTTCAAGGGTAACCTCTTTTTTCTCCAGTTTTGCATAAGCAACTACCTTATTGAAGGCACCTTCCAGCTCACGGATGTTGGATTTGATATTATTTGCAATATATTTGATAACATCTTCGCTTACATTGTAGCCGTCCATGTCTTCTTTTTTATGAAGAATGGCCATTCTGGTCTCGTAATCCGGCAGGGTAATATCCACGATCAGTCCCCATTCGAATCTGGAACGGAAACGCTCATCCAGAATTTCCATATCCTTCGGCGGTTTATCGGAAGATATGATAATCTGTTTGTTTGCACTGTAAAGGCTGTTGAAGGTGTGGAAAAATTCCTCCTGCGTGGATTCCTTTCCTATAATAAACTGAATATCATCAATGAGAAGGACATCAATGTTACGGTATTTCTCGCGGAATTTGCTCATGGCAGTGTTATTTCCATTACGGATAGTCTCAATCAGCTCATTGGTAAATTCCTCACTGGTAACATAGAGAACCTTGCTGTTATCATCATTTTCAATAATATAGTGGGCGATGGAATGCATAAGATGGGTCTTGCCAAGTCCTGCACCACCATAGATAAACAGCGGATTGTAGGTATTTCCCGGAGATTCCGCTACTGCCAGGGCTGCTGCCTGGGCCAGTTTGTTGTTGCTGCCCACGATAAAAGTATTGAATGTATATTTGGGGTTCAGATTTGCTTCTTCACATCTGTCCCTAAAACGGCTGTTCTGATCAGGTGCAGCGTCGGAAATGGATTTCTTCGCCGGGACGTCTTCTGGAAGGATAAATTTCACTTCGCAGTCGGTCATTCCGGTAACTTCGCTTATGGTAACCTGCAGAGGCAGTTTGTAATTCTTATTAATGTAGCTTAATCGCACCTGGTCGGAAGCGACGATGGTAACTACATTTCCACTGACATCATAAACCTTCAGGGGTTTCAGCCATGTGTCGAATCGAACATCGGAAAGATCGTGCTCCTTTTTCACAATTCCCAGGATTTCATCCCATTTTTCTATTACTGTGCTCATTTTTTCCTCCCGTACACATCTGATTGTTTCTTATATTAAATGATGCCGTCCGTCGGCGACATGTCCGTTTATCAAAATACCAGCTGGAAACAGGAAATTAGGGTGTGGCAGGCTAAATATACCGGAATTTTACTGGTATTTTGATAAACGGACATAAATATCCTTATATATATTATAATAAATCCTGTCTTTTCGCAACGACAAAATCTTATTTATATAGGAAATTTATGTGGAAAAGTATGCACATCCTGAGAAAAAATCAGAACTGCTGTGGATTGTCGTAAAAGGATGGGGATGTGGGTGGGAAAATGTTGTACTGGACGTGAAAATAGGAAAAACAGCTGGGGAAAAGTGCAGAATTGTCCACAAAACATCCACAATTTGAAAAAATTGCAGTGGATAATAGAAAAATTCCAGGAAAAAAATGGGGGATATCTTGTGAATAAACTGGAAAGTTATCAACATTTTGTGTGTGGATAAATGTGGATAAAAAGGTTGATAACTATTCTGGTTACCATAACATGGTTTTACGGGTTTCAATAATGAAAATTTATGTGTATAACTCTATCCACTGTCGAATCCCCTCGAAATATACCGTTTTTTGTGACATATGCGTTAAAATCAACAGTCAAAAGTGGATATTTTTGCTGATAATCCCAAGGTTATCCACAAGTTACACACAAAATGTGGCTAATGTTACGTAAACCTTTTCAAAATGACAGGTTATGCACAGTGTGGAAAACTTTGTGGATATAAAAAATTCTGGGAAAGCAAGAATTTTTACTTGACGAGAAAGGCATTTATGAATATAATTGAAATGATGTTCTGATTAGGTTAATAATTTTAAATTCCATATAGATAAAGGAGGTGCTTTACCTATGAAAATGACATTTCAGCCGAAAAAAAGATCTAGAGCGAAAGTCCATGGCTTCAGAGCTCGTATGAGCACAAAAGGCGGACGTAAAGTATTAGCTGCCAGAAGATTAAAAGGAAGAAAGCAGTTATCTGCTTAAGACCGTTAAGACCGCAGTTACTGTGGTCTTTTCTTCTATACAGAAATAATTATTTCAATATCATATAAAGGAGAATCAGATGGAATACTCAGACTCCTTAAAGAAAAACAATGAATTTCAAAGGGTATACCGAAAAGGAACATCACAGGCAAATCGGTATCTGGTGATGTATGTGCTTGAGAACCATGACAGGCACATGGAGAATCGTCTGGGAATATCTGTAAGTAAAAAAGTTGGGAATAGTGTGGTACGCCACAGAGTCACCAGACTGATACGAGAGAGCTACCGCCTGAATGAGAGATCCTTCCGTCAGGGACTGGACATTGTAGTGGTCGCAAGACCAAATGCAAAGGACAAGTCCTATCAGGAGATTGAGAGTGCGCTTATGCATCTTGCAGGCAGAATGAAGATCCGCCGTGAGGCTGAGCTTCATGTGGAAGATTAAACGGTATTTGGGCAGTATTGTTGTTTCGGTAAAGGAGCGGCAATATTGAAACAGATTTGCAGGAGAAATTATCATGAGCAGATTTAGTCCAAGGAATATCATGATTCATATGATTCGTCTCTATCAGAAATATATATCGCCGATGAAGAGAACAAAATGTCCTTATATTCCCACATGTTCTCAATATGGTTTAGAAGCAATTCAAAAATATGGTGCGTTAAAGGGCGGGCTTCTTGCAGTGTGGAGAATTTTGCGCTGCAATCCTTTTTCACATGGAGGATACGATCCTGTGCCATAAACTGTACTGAAACAGATGGTGTACAATAAATGACACTTTAAACTGATTTTCAGCACAAAAACTCAAACTTTGACAATTGAATAGTTACACCGAAAAAGCCTAGGAGGAAACAAACTTGGATATGATTTTATTAACGAAGAGCAGTGTCCCGATTATTGGACAGGTTGCTTCTATTATGGGCTGGATCATGGACGGGATTTACAGAGTTCTTGATCTGGTGGGTATTCAGAACCTGGGTCTTTGTATCATTATCTTCAGTATTATTATTTATGCACTGATGACACCATTGCAGGTTAAACAGCAGAAGTTTTCTAAATTAAGCTCTGTTATGCAGCCTGAGCTTCAGAAGATACAGAAGAAATACAAAGATAAAAAAGACCAGGCGTCCGTGCAGAAAATGCAGGAAGAAACTCAGCTTGTATATCAGAAATACGGTGTTTCACCTACCGGCAGCTGTGTGCAGCTGTTGATCCAGTTTCCTGTCCTGATGGCATTATGGCAGGTTATTTACAAAATTCCTGGTTATGTTGGCAGTGTAAAGAATGTTTTCACAGGCCTTGTTGATCAGATCACAAGCGTAAGTGGCTACACAGACCTGATCCAGAGCTTTATCACAGACAATAAGATGACTCGTGTACAGCTGGCGCTGGATAACGGAAAAGCGACCAGTAATTCTGTCATCGATTTCCTTTATGCATTATCTCCATCTCAGTGGAAAGATCTTGCATCAATGGATCAGTTTAAGGGATTTGCAGATACCATTAACACCACGTCTGCAGAAATTTCCAAAATGCAGAATTTCTGTGGATTAAACATTGCAGATCAGCCTCTGAACTACATTAAGGCTGCTTTTGAGGGAGCATCTATTGCACTGGCAATCGCTGCACTTCTGATTCCTATTCTTGCATGGGCGACTCAGGTACTGAACTATAAGCTTATGCCACAGGCTACTTCATCTGCTGAAGGAGCTGTTGATACGATGCAGGCTTCCATGAAGACTATGAATACGGTTATGCCGCTTATGTCAGCAGTATTCTGTTTCACATTCCCGGTAGGTCTTGGTATTTACTGGATTGCAAGTGCGGTTGTAAGAAGTGTTCAGCAGTGGTTTATCAATCGTCATCTTGATAAGATGGATATCAATGATCTGGTAAACGAGAACATGAAGAAGATGGAGAAACAGCGTACGAAGGAAGGACTTCCGCCGCAGAAGATCACCAATCAGGCAAACCAGTCTACTAAGAATATCAATACCAAGATTGATAAAGGTTCCAGTAACACAAACGCAGAAGAGAGAGCCAGAAAAGTAGAGGAATCCTACCAGAATGCAAGAAATGCAAAACCTGGAAGTATTACAGCAAAAGCAAATATGGTCAGGGATTTTGACGAGAGAAACAAGAAGAAGTAATTGTTGTCGGGAACGGAGGGTTTCATAGATGGAGGAGTTTATCCAGTTTTCAGCAAAAACGAAAAATGAAGCAATCACCAAGGCGTGCATCGAATTAGGTGTTTCCAGTGATCAGCTGGAAATTGAAGTGGTTTCTGAAGGTAGTTCCGGATTTTTTGGCATCGGAAGCAAACCGGCAATCATTAAAGCACGCAAGATCAATACAGTTTCTGAAGAGGATGAGATACAGGAAATCGTTGATACTGTTAAAGTGGATGCGATTAAGGAAGAGCAGAATAGAAAGCCTGCCAAACCTTTTGTAAAAGCTGAGAAACCGGCACCAAAGAGTGAGCCGGTGAAAGAAAAAGCACCTCTAAAAGAGGCGAAAG
>OGYG01001243.1_pt1 | contig 17694 bp, 17 predicted proteins | sample 1576481 | NCBI WGS metagenome assembly OGYG01 (sample SAMEA3541497, study PRJEB24748) | human gut metagenome | biome: human gut; feature: human-associated habitat; material: faeces | place: China | collected 2012 | reverse complement strand
ATGCGTCCAGCTTCCGCCGGGAAAAACTTGGCTTCGTCTTTCAAGACTTCAACCTACTTGATACCTTGTCTGTCAAGGACAATATCCTTCTCCCTCTAGTCCTTTCTCGCAGACCGGTCAAGGAAATGATGAGCAAGGTGGATAGCGTCAGTCGAGAGTTGGGCATTCACCAACTGCTTGAAAAGTACCCTTACGAAATCTCTGGTGGACAAAAGCAACGGGTAGCCGTAGCGCGGGCCATCATTACCTCGCCAGAAATCCTCCTGGCCGATGAGCCAACAGGGGCGCTGGATTCCAAGTCTTCAGCTGCGTTACTAGATGTCTTTGAGGATATCAATACCATGGGTCAAACCATTCTCATGGTGACCCACTCGACCGCAGCCGCAGCGCGTGCCAAGCGCGTGCTCTTTATCAAGGACGGGATTCTTTACAACCAGATCTTCCGTGGGGAAAAAACGGAGCGTCAGATGTTCCAAGAAATCTCGGATACCCTGACGGTCATGGCAAGTGAGGTGGAGTAGATGTTTCGATTAACCACTAAACTAGCTTGCTCCAATCTGATCAAGAACCGCAAGCTCTATTATCCCTTTGCGATTGCGGTCATTCTCGCAGTGACCATCGCCTACCTCTTTGACTCCCTGACCTTTAATCCTCACATTCATGAGCTTCGAGGGGGAGATCCCATGATATTTACCCTGGTCTTGGGACTGTTCGTGGTCAATGCTGCGGGAGCTATCATCGTGCTCTATGCCAATAGCTTCGTCATAAAAAACCGCTCCAAGGAACTGGGCATCTACAGCATGCTTGGCCTTGAGAAACAGCATCTCATCAGTATGATCTTCAAGGAACTATTGATTTTTGGCTTTGTAACTGTCTCAGCCGGTGTCTTGATCGGGGCTCTCTTTGACAAACTGATCTTTGCCTTTCTCTTGAAACTCATGAAGATGAAGGTTCAGCTAGTATCCACCTTCCAACCTGGGATTGTGGTCTTGGTCTTTGTCACCTTTGGTCTCATCTTTGGCCTCTTAGTTTTTCTCAATGCTTGGCGCATTCTCCGTTTGAATGCCCTGCAGTTGACGCGTGAGAAGGCTAGTGGCGAAAAGAAAGCTCGCTTTTTGTGGCCCCAAACCATCCTGGGCCTAGTCTCTCTCGGTCTTGGCTACTACCTAGCTGTGTCTGTCAAAGACCCCATTATTGCGCTTGTGACCTTCTTTCTAGCCGTTATCTTGGTCATGATTGGGACCTATCTGCTCTTTAATGCGGGGATCACCGTCTTCTTGCACCTGCTTAAGAAAAAGAAGAACTATTATTATCAACCTAACAATATGATCTCGGTCTCTAACCTCATCTATCGCATGAAGAAAAATGCAGTGGGCCTTGCGACTATTGCCATCCTCTCGACCATGGTATTGGTGACGATCTCTGCTGCCACCAACATCTATGTCGGTAGCGAAATGGTCAAGAAAATCATGGCTCCTCATGATTTCTCAGTCCAAGGAAAAGGGGTAGACCTGGAGCAGATTAATCAGAAATTTGATGAATTTGCTTCTGAGCATCATCTTGAGATCAAAAATCGTGACCTGATGACCTACGCCAACTTTGGGGTCAAATCACAAAAGGGCACGGATTTCACCGTCTATCCGGCTGATGAACGCAGCGTCACTCCTAAAACCGTCTTTATGGTCTTTGATGCAGCTAGTTATGAACAAATGACAGGAGAACACGTTGATCTGACCGGCAACCAAGTCATCCTCTTTGCTCATAACAAGGCTCTGATAGGGCAAAAGCAGTTCACCATCAATGGGCAAGACTTCCAAGTCAAGGAAGAAGTGAGCAAGGATTTTATCACCGATCATGTTCCAAATCAGTTTAATATGCTGACGGAGGATTTCAATTACCTAATCGTACCTGACCTCTCAGCCTTTATCGCCCAGTTTCCGGATCTTGCCATCAATACCAATATTTACGGTGGCTTCAATGTCAATGTTGACGAAGACCAGCAACTCAAGCTGGCAGCTAGCTATGATAAGATGATCGATGAATTGAGTAGCCAACAGGCCCAAGGAACATTTGTCTATGGAGGTAACCGAGCCAATGATGTGGCAGAGTTGAATAGCCTCTTTGGTGGCATCTTCTTTATCGGTATTTTCTTATCATTGATCTTCATGGTCGGAACGGTCATCGTCATCTACTACAAGCAAATCTCAGAAGGGTATGAAGACCGTGATCGCTTCGTCATCCTCCAACAGGTGGGGCTCGATGAACACGAGGTCAAACGGACCATCAACCGTCAAGTGCGGACCGTCTTCTTCCTCCCACTTATCTTTGCCTTTATCCACCTGGCCTTTGCCTACCATATGATCCGCCTCATTCTTAAAGTGCTCGGTGTCATCAATAGTGGTCAAGTCCTCGTCGTGACCCTCAGCGTCTGCGCTGTCTTTCTTATCACCTACCTGATCGTCTTTTGGATCACCTCTCGGAGCTATCGTAAGATTGTGCAGATTTAGGAAAAGAGAAGCTCGCTTATAGCGGGCTTTTTCTTGTAAAGTCCGATCGCTATTGTCAATTGGTGTTCAAAGGGATACACAAAAAAGACTGAACCAGTCGAGTTCAGTCTTTGATCGATTTCTATTAAAGTGATGTAAGGAAAGTCAATCCCCCTAGGATGACACCTGCTGAATTTGGAATGATCAAAATCCAGTCTTTTTTAGGTTCCTTTGTCCAACCATAAATGACCCAGATCAAGCAAGAAATAGCAGCTGACAAGGGTTGGAAAGGTTGGGCCTTATTTCCCTGTAAATTAGCAATAATTTGTGGGATGTAGGCAATGAAAACGATAATCCCAATAAAGGCACCGATCGAGCCAACGATTTGGTTGATTTTTTGTTTATTCATAAAATTTTACCTCTGTGTATCAAAATAGCATAAGTAGGAAGAAAATGCAATTAATTTGCATGCTATGCAAGATGAAAATGATTACATTCGCACAAAATTAGACAATGTGTCAAAAAAATGGCAACTAGAGAGAAGACTCTCTCGAAAAGAAATCCATCTTCCTGCAAAATCACAAGATTGTGACACTTTACAGTTCGGTAACATTTGAAAAAAAGACTTGAATTTGTAAAGGACAAAAGGTAGAATAGTGCATACTTTAAAAAAAGAAAAGGAAATGGTAGTTTCAAAATGAATGAAAAACAAATGAAAATTCTTGGTTGGGTTGCGACCTTTATGTCTGTTATGATGTATGTGTCTTACTTCCCACAAATCATGGATAACCTCGCAGGTCACAAAGGGAACTTTGTTCAACCCCTTGTCGCAGCCATCAACTGTAGCCTTTGGGTTTACTACGGACTCTTCAAAAAAGAACGCGATATTCCACTTGCTGCAGCCAATGCACCAGGGATCATCTTTGGTTTGATCACAGCCATCACAGCCTTGTAATCAATGAAAGAGAGAGTAGGACAGAAATCGGTAATTCGTTAGAATTCGATTTCGTTGTCCCACCTCCGCACAGTTGAGTAGGGCTGTAAAAGCTGATGAAATCAGCGTAGTAGAGCCCACTCAACCACTGCGTCTTGCTCGACAATCCAAAAACAATTAAGAGGCTAGGACTTTTGTCCCAGCCTTTTTTTGATGGAATGAATCATTTCCATGGTATAATGGGAGGACTATTCATAGAGAAGATCAAAAGGAGACAAGAGTGGATCAAAAACATCACTGCCAAGTCCTATGGGCGAAAAATAAATACCTGGTGCTGAGTCGTTCCAGTAATCTCTACAAGGAAATCCGGGAATACCTCAAGCAAGACCAGGTAGAGGTCAGTCACGTCGAAGGCTTGATCCAGCAAGCGCTAGCCCTACCAGAAAATCGTGGCCAGGTCTCCAATGCCTTTCAGCATATCTGGGGCTATTTCAAAAAGCAGGCGACTGCAGAGGAAAAGGCGGACTTTATGTTGCTACTTGAGAAGTACCAGCATGGCCAAGCCCAGCAAGAAGATCTGATCAAGGGGATCCAGACGCTCCTTGAGCGCTACCCTAATCGATACTTACAAGACTCGACGCTACTAGGAGGTCAATAGATGAGACTCTGGCACCAAGACTTGATTCCCAAACTCCCTCGTCCCCAGCTCCTGGGCCAACACCGGGAATGCTGCGCCCTTCGAGGCAATGGCTGGGGCAAGAAGCACGCGACGGTCAACTATGTCTTTGACTACTCGCCCTATCGTCTCTATGCCTATCACCGCCTGATTATGGAGGAGATGACTGCTCGCGGTTACAAGGTCAGCCCAGAGTGGTGGGAGCCGACCTACCGAGGCAAGACCTGCCCAGCCTATCCCGAACTGGAAGAGGAAGCTTTTAGTACTCCCATCTATCCTGAGCATCAGGCTACTTATCTCAAAGAATGCCTGGAGAATCTAGCAGAAAAAGGGATCCAACTAGACTAAGAAAGAACGAACCAGACCTGGTTCGTTTTTTTGCGCGAAAAACCAACAAAATGCTTTGAAAGCGTTAATTTCTTTCTCAAACATGCTATAATAATAGGAGATTATGCACAGGAAAAGGATAGACGGATGAAGGAATTAATCGACTTAATTAATCAATTTAGAGATGAACGTGACTGGAGAAAGTTTCATAATGAAAAAGATCTAGCCATTTCAATTTCATTAGAAGCAAGCGAATTGTTGGAACTATTTCAGTGGAAACAATCAGAGGAAGTAGTTGAAAAGTCATTACAAGAAATCAAAGAAGAACTTGCGGATGTTTTTATGTATTCTTTCATGTTAGCAGATAATTTGAATCTGGATGTAGAAGAAATTATAAAAGAGAAAATGGACATAAATTCAAAAAAATATCCTGTAGAATTAAGCAAAGGAAATAATAAAAAATATACGGACTTGGAGAAAAAATGAGCAACATTCAATCACCCGTAGTTATAGAAATCGACTATTCAAGTCGAACGTTTGACCAATTAAAAGAAACGATTGCCCCAAAACATTCTAAGCTTATTTTTGATTATCCAACTGTATACATCGTAAACGATGAGAATAAAAACAAGTATAGTGTTTATGTCGGAGAAACAACAGATATCATTCGTAGAACAAATCAGCATTTGTCAGATGATATAAAGAAGGATAGAGAAGACTGGCGACAATTTGAACAATCTAAAACCTCTAAAATGTTTGTTATTGGGCATAACCATTTCAATAAATCTTTGACATTGGATATTGAGAATAGGTTAATGCTCTACCTATCAAGTGTTGAACAAGTTGAAAGGGTTCAGAATAGAAGAGGAAATCCTCAAAATCAATATTATACTTCTGAAGAGTTAGACGAAATTTTCTCAAAGATATGGAGAACCCTAAATCGGAAAAACCATTATTTATTCCCAGCAGAAAGTTTTATTCGAAATTCAGCGATATTTAAATCTTCTCCATTTCACAAGTTAACGGATGAACAAGTAAAGGCTAAAAATGAAATTTTGCTAAAAATCACCTCTGTTATCAGTAGAAATGAAACAGGAGTTTTAATTTTAGTAAAGGGTGATGCTGGTGCAGGAAAAACAGTTTTGATGAGTTCTCTCATCGATGATTTGTTGAATTCAGAAGACACACAGATGATTCGTGAAAACAATGATATCAATTTGGTTGTGAATCATGATGATCAACTCAGTGTTTACCAAGAAATTGAGAAAAAATTAGAATGGAAGAGTGGATCAAATATTAATGTTGTGATGAAACCAACTCAATTTTTGAATGCTCTGAAAAAAGAAAATAGCGATGCTGGAATTGTAGTGGTTGATGAAGGCCATTTATTATTGACTGCAAAAAATCAGGCTTATCTAGGAGGGAATCATTTAAATGATTTACTTGCGAAATCAAAAGTAGTCGTACTTGTTTATGATGAGAATCAGATTATGAACAAATCTCAAATATGGACAGATGATTCTTTCTTGAAATTGGAACATGAAGCCAATTTAAAAGGAAATCTCATTACACTACATAACCAAATGCGTATCCATGCGACAAAGGAAACAGTTGAGTGGATAAGAAATCTGATTGATGTTGGAGTTGTGAATGAGGTTCCAATTGATAATGATTATGATATTAGAGTTTTTGACTCTCCTAAGGAACTTCAAAGTGCAATCATGGAAAAAAATGATGATCAGAGTTTAGGAATTTCACGCTTAACAGCAACATATGATTGGGAATATAGTAGTCAATCAAAACCAAAGGATTCTGACTATTGGTGTGTCCGTATCGGAGACTGGTCTTGTCCGTGGAACAGACAACTTGCAAAAGAAAAAGAATCTAAACATTTATCCTGGATAGAGCAGTCTCAAACGATTCATGAAATTGGCTCAACGTTTACCGTTCAGGGATTTGATCTAAATTATGTGGGAGTTATCATTGGCCCATCTGTCAAATATAGAGACGGGAAAATTATTTTTGATATAAGTGAAAGCAAAAATAAAAGTGCTGTTCAAAACAGAAAACTTGAATCAGGTGAAATGATTAATTACGGAGAAACATTATTGCGAAATGAGTTAAATGTTCTGCTCACCCATGGAGTTAACGGGCTATATGTCTATGCGGTTGATGAAGAACTTCAACAAGCATTAAAAAAGGCGACAAGATAAGATGCTTCCTGTTTCCCAAATTTTTTTCGAATAATAGAAGTAGAGGGACCTTCCCTCTATTTTTTATCGAAAAGGAGCAGGGATGCAGAAAAGACATGCGCATGTATCGCCGACCTTGGATATCATGGCCAAGAAAATTTTTAGTTTGCCGGAGGTGACGGCAGCATTTATTCGGGACATTTTGGAGCTGGATGTGGCGGACGCTCAGATTGTGGAGGGAAGCCAGCCCCACAGCATGGCTTATGAGGAGGATGACTTGTTCTCCACTGCGGTGGATGTGAGAGCCAAGCTCCATGACGGGACCGAGGTGATCATCGAGATCCAGATTCGCAAGCAACAGTATTTCTTGAATCGGTTCCATTACTATTTGGCCAATCAGCTGGTGGAGAATGTGCAAAAACTGCGCCAGCAAGGACAGACACATAAGATGTACGAGCAGATGGAGCCCGTCTATGGAATTGCCATTTTGGAGAAGTCGCTCTTACTGGACGAAGAGGCCGCCATCAACAAATACTGGCTGACCAATAGCCGGTCTGGCAAGCAACTCAAGGCCTATTATAAAAATGGCAAGCACCAAAATATTCTGCAGGTTGCCTTTTTAGAGCTAGACAAGTATAATAAAGATGAGAAGCTGACAGATGCAGGCAGACAGTGGTTGGAGTTTTTTGGGAATCTTCCCTTTACAAAAGCTCCCAGTCAGGCCGTTGCTCACGCAGATTCATTATTAGATTCATCTAGCTGGACCAAGGAGGAGAAGACCATGATAGACGAGCGTATTCGTATTCAAGAAAATTATGATATGACCCTGGAGACGGCTATAGACGAAGCGCGTGAAGAAGGTTTAGTACAAGGTCGTAAACAGTTGGTATGCGAGATGATCTCACGAGGAATGAAACCTGATCTGATATCGGAGATGACGGGCTTATCGCTTGAAGAGATTGAGACTCTTCTTTCCTGTGTCGTTAAAAGAGGCAGTGCCTCTTTTATTTTTTGAAAAAACTTGAAAATTTTCCCATTTTTTCAATCCGCCTTTCTAGAATTGTGGTAGAATAGAGTCAACAAAGAGCTATCCTCACCAACAGTGTGATCGATACTAGAAAAGAGGATTCTGATGACAAGAAAAATTGGTATTATTGGTTTGGGGCATGTGGGTGCCACCTTGGCCCACAGCATGATTTTGAAACACACCTGTGATCACTTGGTCTTGATTGATACCAATGAGAAAAAGGTCAAGGCAGATGCCTTGGATTTCTGTGATACGGTTGCCAATACGGGGTATCCAGTTCATATCACGGTCAATGATTACGCAGCTTTAGAAGATGCGGATGTCGTGGTGTCGACTCTTGGAAATATCGAGTTGCAGGCTAATAACACTGATGACCGTTTTGCGGAGCTTCCCTTTACCAGCAAGCAAGTGGTGCAAGTAGCGCGTGATTTGAAGGCTTCTGGCTTTAGTGGGGTCTTATTGGTAGTGACCAATCCGGTCGATGCCGTCACTCAACTCTATCAACAATATACTGGCCTTCCAAAAGAGCAGGTGATTGGGACAGGGACCTTGCTGGATACAGCTCGGATGAAGCGTGCAGTCGCTGATCGTTTGCAGGTTTCACCTGCCAGTGTATCAGGCTACAATCTTGGTGAGCATGGAAATTCTCAATTTGTCGCTTGGAGTCAGGTCCGTGTCAAAGGACATGCTATTACCGATCTCTTCTCTCAAGAAGAGCTTGACGCCATCAACTACGAGTCCTTGCGCGGTGGCCACACGGTTTTCTTTGGCAAATTCTATACCAATTTTGGGATTGCAGCAGCAGCCCAACGCCTGGCAGAAGCTGTGATCAATGATAGCCACGAGGAAATGCCTGTGTCTAACTATCGTCCAGAATATGGAACCTATCTTGGCTACCCAGCGATCGTGGGTCGAAAAGGAATTCTTGAACGATTGGACTTGCATTTGACAGAAGAAGAAAAAGAAAAATTGCTCCATTCAGCCGAAACTATTAAGGAAAATACACGAAAGGGATTGGAGCATGCATAAAAGCAAAGAGAGTGGGACAAAAGTCCTAGCCTCTCAATTATTTTTGGATTGTCGAGCAAGACGCAGTGGTTGAGTGGGCTCTACTACGCTGATTTCATCAGCTTTTACAGCCCTACTCAACTATGCGGGTGTGGGAAGATTGAAAAGGTTTGGGGAACCTTTTCAACTTTTTTTATTTTACGGAGTTCTTTCCCACTCCCTTTTTTCTGCAATTTTTTCGAATGGTATAAGTGAGGGGATTCCCTACACGAAATCATTGGAGGTTGCTATGAAGAAACGACACGAGTATGTATCGCCCACCTTGGATTTAATGGCGAAAAAGATTTTTAGCCTTCCGGATGTGACAGCGAAATTCATCCGCGAAGTATTGGATCTGCCAGTAGAGTCCGTTGAGATTTTAGAAGGAGACCAGATCCATGAGCAGGGGTTTTTAGGAGATCTTCCTTTTGAAACATCTGTTGATGTGAGAGCAAGACTAGATAGTGGGCTTGAAGTGATCATTGAGATTCAAGTTTTGAAGCAAGAGTATTTCTTGAATCGTTTCCACTATTATTTAGCCAATCAACTGGTAGAAAATGTCCAACGCAAGCGAAAGAAAGGGGCAACCCATTCTATGTACCAGGAGCTGGAGCCGGTCTATGGGATCGCTATCCTGGAGCGAAGTATTTTTCCTCATTTAGATTCACCCGTCAATGTCTATGAAATGCGCCATACGGTAGACGGGACACCTCTTTATAGCTCTCGAAAGGATGGAGTAGCTCATAATATGTTAAAGGTTGCCTTTTTAGAGTTGGATAAGTATAATGAAAGTAGAGATACGGAGTTGAATGCTCACTGGAGACAATGGCTTGAATTTTTTGGTAATCGCCCATTCAGTCATCAACCAGATCAAGTGATCGAGCAGGCAGAATCACTCCTAATCCCATCAAATTGGACAAGGGAGGAAAAAGAAATGATTGATGAACGGATTCGTATCAGAGAAAATTGGGAAATGAGCATGGATACCTTTCGGAAAGAACAACTGGAAGCCGGATTTCAGAAAGGGTTGAAAAAAGGTCTTGAACAGGGACTCGAACAAGGACTCGAACAAGGTCTCGAGCGTGGTATCGAACAGGGATTGGAACAAGGCAGACAAGAAGGCATGGAGTTGGGAGTTCAAGCTGGTCAGCAGTCTCTGATTCAGAAACTGGCTTTGAAGGGGATGAGTATCGAGATGATTGCTGAAATGACAGATTTATCCCGCGAATTCATCAAAAAAATGTTGGCTACTGATTCGTCTGACGAGGAGTAGTAGCGCGAACAGAATTTTGGGATTGAGAATTACCTTGCTGATAGAAAAGTAATTATAGAATGGATTGTAAAGATCGTCTGGGAGTCGTTTTTAATGGATCTTGATCCTCTACAGATTTATACGGTTATGATTTATTGAAGGTTGGAAACTTTTATCCAACCTTTTTTTCTCACTCCTCTTGCCCCTCACCTAGTGAACTGGAATAGAAGTTTAAAAATCCGAGTTGTAATATTTGACATTACATTGTGATCCTGTATAATAGCTATTGTAACAAAAATTCTTACAACAGAAAGAGGGAACAACTATGAAAAACATTTTATTTATTGTCGGATCCCTTCGTCAAGGATCTTTTAACCACCAAATGGCTAAGAAAGCAGAAAGCCTTCTGGAAGGAAAAGCAACGGTGACTTACTTGGACTACAAGGACATTCCAATGATGAACCAAGATTTGGAAACACCAACCCTGCCTGCTGTGCAGGCAGCGCGTGATGCGGTTCTTGCTGCGGATGCCATCTGGATCTTCTCGCCAGTTTATAACTTTGCAATTCCAGGCGTGGTGAAAAATCTGATCGACTGGCTGAGCCGTGCCCTTGACCTATCAGAAACTCGTGGTCCATCTGCCCTTCAAGACAAGATCGTAACGGTTTCTTCAGTAGCCAATGCCGGACACGAACCAATGTTTGCGGCTTACCAAGCGCTCTTGCCTTTCGTTCGGACTCAAGTGGTTGGAGAGTTTACTGGAACAACCGTTAACCCAGAAGCTTGGGAAACAGGTGAATTGGTCTTGACAGATGAAGCAGTCGCAGGATTGGAAAAACAAGCACAAGCCTTATTAGAAGCATAAGAAAAGCTGAGACAGAAGTCTCAGCTTTTTAGATACTAAAGAGTTGTCCGAAGAAGTATGTCACACCCATGGTGAGAAGGCCAATGATGAGGTTGCGAAGCATGGCTTGCTTGGTTGGTGCTTTTCCCAGTTTCGCACTGGTATAGCCAGTGAAGATTAAGGATAGTCCAACAACGAAGACCGTCACCGGAATGCGATAGGCAGTTGGAAAGAGAATAATAGAGAGCATTGGAGGAAGGGAACCAACAGAAAAAGCAAGGAAGCTAGAGGCAGCAGCATGCCAAGGATTGGTAAACTCCTCGTATTCGATACCATATTTCTCTTCAACCAGGGCTTTGAGAGGATGTTTCAGAAATGCCCGTTCTGTCAAAATCTTTGCGGAAGTTTCGCATTCTCCATTTTGAAGATAAGCGTGGTAGAGAGATTCTCTCGCTAACTTTGGATCGCGATCCAACAAGGCTTGTTCACGGTTAACAGCGGCCTCTTCCGTGTCTTTTTGTGTGGAAACAGAGACATATTCACCGCCCGCCATCGAAAAGGCACCTGCCAGAATCGCAGACAAGCCAGATAGGAAAATGATCCAGATGTTTGGTGTGGCACTGGCCACCCCAATCACCACCCCAGCAATAGAAATAATCCCATCATTGGCCCCGAGAACAGCGGCTCTCAAGATATTCAATCGGTCGTTAAATGATTCATCTACTCCATGTTTCATTTCAGTCATCCAATGTCTCCTTTAGCTTGTTTAGAATGATTATAAATAAAACACAAAAAGAAAGCAAGGATTTTAACTCAAATGATAAAAGTTCGACAATTTAATGAAATTTAAATTATAATCTTTGGCATTGCAAGCAAAAAGAAAGAATAGGTCATACGCCTATTCTAGCAAGATTTATTTAGCAGAAGTGATTTTACCTTTGAGGATCCTGATGGTATTCTAACGCGAGTGCGGAAAGGATAACAAAAAAACAGCAAATTTTGCTGTTTTTTATGAGATAAATTAGTTCATTTCATGCTCTTTTCCCACAACCCAAAATAAGAGAAGGAGTTGGAAGATACCTAAGGCAAATAAGACCATAAAACCGTTGCGACTTCCTTTAGCAGTGGCTTGGGTGAAGTCCATCTTTTGATTAGCTTGGCTCATGGCAACGATCAAGGAAGCCAGGGTTGTTCCGACAGCGCCTGCAAATTGTTGCAGAGTGTTAAAGATCGCGTTCGCATCGGGTTGCTCTTCCAGAGAGAGTTGTTTTTGTCCGTTGGTCATAATATTGCCGAAGGCCAGTCCCATACCGGTCATGAAGATCATGTAAAAGATAAGAATCAAGCCATTTGTCAGCTTCAGGGCAAAAAGGGTGAAGTGGAAATGGGCCAGAAGGATTAAAACAGCTCCAAGGAGAATCGGTTTACGGGCGCCCAACTTATCTAGAATGAGACCAGAGAAGGGAGCAAAACCTGCTCCAATGATGGCTCCTGGAAGTAGCATCAAGGCTGCAAGTGTGGTACTCGAGTGGTTGACCAATTGGACATAATTGGGCAAGAGGAAACTCATGGCCAGAGAACCTAATTGGAAAGTGAAAAAGGCAAGAACATGGCCAGTGAGGAGATGGTTCTTTAAGATGGCAAGGTTGATAATGGGAGTCTCCAACTGATTGGACCGCCAGACTAAGAGAACCAGTCCCAAAAACCCAATCACCAGCCAACCAAGGACAGAAAAACTAAAGAAAGCATGATCAGAAAGACCGTGAATGCCTAAAATCAAGCCTAAAAATGAAGCAATAATGGCGAGAAGGCTCATGATATCAAGCGTTTCCCGCTTGACTGTACTGATTTGCTCAATGGATCGAAGCCCTGCAACTAGCGAAGCTAGAAGGATCGGGAATTGAATCAAAAAGATGGACCGCCAACCGAAGTTAGCTGTCAAGAGACCACCGACAGTAGGTCCAATAGCGGGAGCGATGGCTGTGATCAGGGTCCCCACTCCCATCATGAGACCGATCTTGCGTTTTGGGACCTGCTCTAAAATGATATTAAACATCAGAGGAAGGGCAAAACCAACCCCCATTCCTTGGACCAATCGACCCAGAACCACAAAGCCAAAACTTGGAGCTAAGAAGTCAATGAGAACACCTAAGACAGATAAGAGATTTCCAACTAAAAAGATGGATTTCATTTTGAAGGAGCGTTTGAGGTAGGCAGATAAGGGGACTACACAGGCAACCACTAGAAGATAGATGGTGGTGACCCACTGAACGGTTGCGGTATTGATTTCAAATTCCTTCATCAATATTGGGAAGGTGATATTCATGGCAGTTTCTCCAGCCACCCCGCAAAAGGAAAGGATCCCTGTTGCAAAAATAGCGTATAGGACCTTGGCTGAAATTTTTTCTTGTGACATCGGTGTCTGATTCCTCCTAAATCTTCCTAAAGATATGGACTATGGTATAAAAATCATGGTTACGATTTGATTTTCCGTCAGCTCCAATCGCTAGGAGTATAGCAAGACCAACGGTAACCTGATCCATCGTTTTGTTAGCTAACAAATAGTATAGAGGAAATGAAGACACCTGTCAAAGAGTTTTTGAAAAGTTTTGAAAATATTAACAGCATTCTCAACTGATGGCGTCTCTCCAAACGAAAGGAAAGGCTCGCCAGTATGGTATAATAAGAAGAAAGTAAGCAACGTGAACACACCAATAGGGGGCGCCATGACCAAGTATTTAGTCCAGAAGTTTTTCTGGTTACGAGAAAAAAGTTTGATTCAAATTTCCCAGAAAACCCTGGTTTCCTTATTTCCTTTTTTTCTATTTTCAGGAATCATTCGGGTGATCGCCTTATCGGTCTTCTCCGATCGAGGCTATATCCATCAGCTTTTTTCGATGGATAGCTGGTTGCCATGGGATCAGGCCATCAGCCAGGTCCTCGGTAATATTTCCAACTTTCTAGGAGGTCTAGCTGGACCGTTAGCGACCTACTTCGCTGGAAAATACACAGCTGGGCACTATGGTAGAAGTACAGGGACAGCTGGAGTGACAGCTCTTTTGGCCAGTCTAATAGTAGGCTCTCAGGAATTGTTGGTGGGCCCCCTCCATGACGGGCAACTGACGCGTATCAACTTACCTGCGACGATCAATATCGTCTTAGCGATTTTTTTAGGCTATCTAATCGGACAGATCTTTCGGCTATCTAAAGCCAGTGACGATCAGATTGTGGACAAAGACTTTATCTATCAGCCCAAGACTGTGCGTCCCATTTTCTTGTCCTTGGTTCTAGGGGTTAGCCTCAATCTTCTTTTGGTTCTCGGGAACCAATTTAATATTTTTCAGACTATCCAACAGTTCTTGGCTTCTCTAACGGTAAGCAGTCATCATCTCCTGTCCACCTTTGTCATGGGACTATTTAGTGGGCTATCTGCTTGGTTTGGTAATAGTCAATCCTTTGCCTTGAACTCAATTGCGGATGATAACTTTGCTTTGGAAAATCTCACCTACGCTGTGACGCATCATACAACGACAGGCATTCCTCATCTCTATACCTTGACCAATTTGTACCGCAGTTTTGGTCTGGTGGCTGGTGTCGGCGCTGTCCTAGCGCTTTTGGTTGCAATCTTATTGGTTTCACGAAGTCAAAAGGACAAGAAAGTCAGTTTTCTCAGTCTATTTCCAAGTCTCTTTAACAACGGGGCGTCTTTCATGGTAGGGATACCGGTCCTTCTCAACCTGCTTTATGTGATTCCTTTCTTGTTGATCCCTTTGGTGAATATGGCGATAGCAGCTCTAGCTTTGTGCCTCAAACTGATGCCAGCAGCCGTCTATCCGGTGCCAGATGGGACTCCTAGCCTTCTCTATGCTTTTATTGGAACAGGAGGTAGTCTGAGAGCCTTAGCTGTCAGTATATTTTGTTTTGCCGTCGATGTGCTCCTTTATCTACCATTTGTCCGCATGGGAAATCGTATCCGAAAAGATTTAAAAGTGAAAGGAGAAAGCGATGAAGCCATCTAAAAAAACAGCAATCGTCCTTACTTTGGTCAGTCTTTTCTTGATCGCTTTAGCCATTCCTTCTTATAGCTGGACTCGGACCAATGTTTCAAGAATCGAGAAATTTTATAATTCAAAATTGTCTCCCATCATCATGATCCCGGGAAGCTCAGCGACAGAGAACCGCTTTGATGGCTTGGTGACCAAGCTCAACCAAGACCGCCAAGGAACCAAACACAGCCTGCTCAAGGTCAAAGTTTGGAATGATGGGCATATCACCTATAGTGGAAGTATTGATGCCAAGGACAATGAGCCAGTAATTGTGGTTGGTTTTGAAAACAACAAAGATGGCTATAGCAACATTAAAAAGCAAGCTAAACTATTTAATCAAGCCTTCGAAGCCCTTCAAGAAAAATATAATTTTAATAATTTTAAGGGCTTGGGTCATTCCAACGGTGGCTTGATTTATACAGCCTTTATTGAAAATTACCTGGGGGATTACGATGTGGATCTCAAGACCCTCATGACCATCGGGACTCCCTACAATTTCACGGAGACCAATATCAAAAATAAATCTGAGATGTTGGCCGATTTTATCAAGGGAAAAGAAGCTATCCCGACAACTCTTCATATGTATTCAGTGGCAGGGACCATTACCTATGATTCAGATGAGTTGGTCCCAGATGCCAGTGTTTCCGCTGGGAAATATATTTATCAAAACCAAGCAGCTAGCTATACGGAGATTACGGTGACGGGCGAAGATGCTCAGCACTCGGACCTTCCAACCAATGATGAGGTGGTTGCCTTGGTGAAAGAGCATATTGAAAGTCAAACGGATCGTCGAGCCAAACCGAATAAAATAAACTAAGTGTGACGAAGGGATTTCTTCCTCACGCTTTTTTTAGTATAATAAAGTTTAGTATGAAAATAAGGGAGAATATAGGAAATCAGATGAAAAGAAAACAATGGGTGCAGTTAGGATTAGTAGCTTCGAGTATGGTCATGTTAACAGGATGTTACCAAAGATACCAGCGCCAGTCCAGTCCTAAAAAAGAGGATGCAAGTAGCCAGACTTCAGCAAAAAAACAAGCGAAAAAAGCAGATAACAAACAATTATACCAGTCTGTTTTTTCAGACTACCAAAAGATTTTTGCCACTTCAAAAGATTTAGATGCTATTTCCAAATTGAATGATGCATTTGCCAAAGAAGATCGGATGATCAATAGCTGGGTGATCGAGACCGTGATCAATCAGCCAGATGCCGTTCGCTATGCCTTTAAGGACTTAAATAACGATGGGGTAGATGAAATGATCGTCGCCAATCAGCAGAACGATGGAAGCTACTTTGTGACAGGAGTTTATTACCTCAAGGAGCAAAAACCGACTCTACTAGCTGAAGGTTTCGTCGCTGGACACGGTGGAGCGCGCAATGCAACGACCCTCTATCAGGGAGGAGAAGTCTTAGAAGTCAGCTGGTTGTCAGGAACTGGCCGTGGGGTAGCTGTGCTCTCACGGATAGAAAAGACGCCTCAAGCTGCGACCAAAGTCCAGGAAGAAGAAGTCCAAGTACCTGGTTCAGATCTGAATAGCCTCTTTGGAAAATCGGATGAGGAAAAATTGGATCTCAAGAGTTTCAATTGGCAAACTTTTGACAGCACACCATCAGCGGGAAATAGCCAAAGCCAGGAAAAAACGCCTTGGAATGCAGAAAAATCAGCAAAATTAGCAGAATTTATGAAGACCTGGGGCGAAAAGATGGGCCAACCCAACTATCAAAAAGGCATCGCTGGCGGTGATGTAGGACCAGACAACCTCTATACTCTAGGGGAAAATAGTAAGATGGATGCCATTTATACAGATACTGGTCAAGGAAATGCAAAATACAGAATCGTGGAACGCTATAGCAATTGGGACAAGTATCCAGATGTGCATAGTTATTTCTTTGCCATTACAGATACAGGAGAAGGCATTGTCTTTCATTCTCCAACGACCAATGGTGGAAAAATGTATCTAAAACCAACGGATAACAAGGAACTTCAAGAAGAATTTACGCAGTTGCTTCATCAATAAAAAGAATAATAAACCAGAAAAGGACTGTTTTTCTGGTTTTGTTTATTCAAATAATGAATAAAAATACAATAAAAGAAATAATTTTTAGGATATAAAATATGTTAAAAATTAGTGATAATTAGCGGTATATATTCATTTAAAAACAGAGAATGTTTGACAATTAAAGGAAAATCATTTAAAATATATTCATTCTTTATTTATAGGAGAAAAAATATGAAAAAACTTCTTACAGCCGGTGTGGCTCTTTTGTCTGTTGCAACATTAGCAGCATGTTCTGGTAAAACTGCTTCAGAATCTTCTAACAAAGAAGCGAAAGCATCATCTAGCAAAGTAGAAAAATCATCTACTTCAGAAAGCAAATCAAGCAGTTCATCAAAAACATCAAAATCTTCTGTTGATGTTCCAGAAATTGTCTTGTTGACAGATGAAGAAATTGACAATGCCAAAACAATTGGTGATATGAAATCCCTATATAGCAAATTAGTGGATAACTATAAAAAAAATGCACAAGATATCGGCCAACAAATTCCAGAAGCATATAGAGCTACTTATACAAAACAAGTAGAGCCAGCTCTCAAGACACTGGACGAATCAAAAACTCAATTTGATAAAGGAATTTCAACTGGTGGTTCAGATGATACAGTTGTTCCTGAACAAGGGCGTACTATTTTTGTACAACAATTGAAATCATCTCGTGATGCAATGAAACAAGCTCTTGAAACTGCTTATCAAGCAATTTCACCATATCTTTCTTCATCTTCAGATGATGAATAATTCATAAATAAAAATGAGAGTGGGACAGAAATCGGTCATTCGTTAGAATTCGATTTCGTCGTCCCACCTC
>OGYG01001235.1_pt1 | contig 17815 bp, 15 predicted proteins | sample 1576481 | NCBI WGS metagenome assembly OGYG01 (sample SAMEA3541497, study PRJEB24748) | human gut metagenome | biome: human gut; feature: human-associated habitat; material: faeces | place: China | collected 2012 | reverse complement strand
GGATTCTTCGTTTTCTTAATTATATTAAAATTTTAGCCAAAACAATGACAAACAAAAAGTTATTTTTTCCAAAAGGCATCCAGTGCTCCGGGCAGACTCTCCAGCGTATGCACCTCATACTGACTCCACTCCCGCGGAAACAGCTGCCGATAATCATTCCGCAAAAAACGCTCATCCAGCAGCCCGATAATTCCCCGGTCAGATGCCGTCCGAATCACACGCCCTGCCGCCTGCAGCACTTTATTCATCCCCGGATACTGATACGCATAATCAAATCCCTGACCGTTTTCTTCCTGATAATACTCCTTTAAGATTTCCCGCTGGGTACAGATCTGCGGCAATCCCGTTCCGACGATCAGCACCCCGATCAGTAAATCTTCTTTCAAGTCAATTCCCTCAGAGAAAATACCACCAAGCACACAAAATGCCGCCAATGACCTGTCCCTTGCTTCGGCAAATTCCTGCATAAATGCTTCCCGCTCGGCTTCATTCATATTTCCGTTTTGTATCATACAGTCTGCTTCCCGCTCATTGACCGCCAGAAACTGCTCATACACATCCTCCATAAACCGATAAGACGGGAAAAAAATCAGATAATTACCCTTTTTTGCCCGCAGCACCTGCTGAATATACAGCGCAATCCGCCGAAATTCTCCAATCGTCCGCCGTGTATACAAGCTGCTGACATCCCGACCGATAAACAACAACCGTTGTTCTTCTCGAAATGCCGAATCCGCATATACCGCATAATTATCCTTTTTCGAACTGAGCAGGTTTTTATAATAATTCACCGGCAGCAAAGTTGCTGAGAAAAATACGGTGCTGTTGCCCCGCTCCAGACATTCCTGCAGATTCACCGATGGATTCACGCAGTATAAATGCAGACAAAACCGGTTTTCATCATCAAAATCTGTATACATTACATAGTTTTCATCCACCCGCTCAAACATATTCATAAAATGACGCAGATTCAGATAAAAATCTGTAATCGCCTTCCGCTCCGGCATTTCCCCTCTGGACTGCAAAAACACATCCAGCAGAGACATCAGCCGCATCAGGGAAAACGCAAAGGCTCCGATACTTTCGTACACTACATATTTTTCACATTCCCGCTTCCACTCCAGCATCTGCCGGTTGCATTTTTCCAGTGCCGCCTCCAGCTTCCGGTCTTTGCCGCGCACCAGTTTTTTCACCGCAAGGATCTCTTCCTTGATCAGAACAGCACTGTACATCTCCCGACCGCGCTCTACCAGATTGTGCGCCTCGTCTACCAGAAAAATATAATCGCCCTTTTCTCCCTCGGAAAAAAAACGCTTCAGATACACATTCGGATCAAACACATAATTGTAATCACAGATAATGACATCCGCGTACAGCGATGCATCCAGAGACATCTCAAACGGACACACCTGATATTTTTCCGCCTGCTCTAACATCCGCTCCCTTGTAAAATCATCTTCTGTGGTGATCAGATCATACACCGCATCGTTTACCCGGTCATAATGCCCTTTCGCCCGTGGACAATTGGATGGATTACAATCCATCTCCTCGCAGGGACACATTTTCTCCTTTGCTGTCAGTACGATCACTTTGCTCTGATATCCATGTGCCTTCAGAAGATCACAGGTATCCTTTGCAACCGTTCGCGTGATTGTTTTTGCCGTAAGATAAAATATCTTATCTCCAAGATTTTCTCCAACGGCACGGATCGCCGGAAACAGTGTGGAAATCGTCTTGCCCGTTCCGGTGGGTGCCTGAATAAACAGTATTTTTTTGCGGTTGATGGTTCTGTATACATCCCCCACCAGTTTGCGCTGGCCATCCCGGTAAGGAAACGGAAACTCCAGCGTCTGGATCGATGCCTGACGGATTTTTCTCCATGCAAACTGAAAATCCGTCCATTTTCGATACGCCTCGATCATATCCTGAAACCATCTCTCCAGCCAGAAAAAAGAAAAACTTTCCTGAAGCCGCCGGATTTCTTCTGTATCCAGATCACAGTACGTCATCTGCACGGAAATCTGATCCAAACCATTCTGCAACGCATAAATATAGGCGTAGCACATCGCCTGCGCCTTGTGCACAAAAATCGGTTCCTCAAAACGTGTCACATCCGTATACATGCACTTGATCTCATCAATTGTCACACCTTCCTCGCTTGTGATAATGCCGTCAGCCCGGCCTTCCAGCGCCAGCACATACTGCTCCTGCGGCACTTCCAGTTTCAGAGGAACCTCTGCACGATATTCAATTCCCATCCGTCCCTGAATTTTGCGGTGCATCCGGCTGCCTTCCTGCATAGCCTCTTTTTGCACACCTTTTCCAATTCGATTGTCAATATCTCCAGAACGAAAAATAAATTCCACCAGATTTCGCACGGAAATCCGTATTCTCGTCAACTCCTGCTGCTCTCTCTCATCCGTATTCTCTGTTTGTTTCATAAATAACCGCTATCCGCCTTTTTTCACTCTAAGCTAAACCAAATTCGAGAACGCTGCCTGTCGGTTCAGCAAACTGCTACTAGTGTAACACATATTTCACTTTTTTTCACTGCAAAGAAAAAGGTCGCATTCCCTACCAAAAGGAATACGACCCTATTTATATCATCTCTATTTTTTCTCCAATTGTAGATTCCGGTTATGCAGCTGCATATTTTCTCAGAATCTGCTCAAAATTACCATCGTTTCCGCCATAAGATACGGTAAGAATTTTAGAAAGTCCAAGACTTAAAACCCCAAGAAATGATTTTGCATCTACGATGGCACGCTGATAGTGCAGGTTAATATCAAAATTACATTCGGATGCTGCATTGACAAATTCCTGTACTTCATTGGTTGCATTTAATTTAATTTTCTTTTCTGTCATGATTGATTCACCCTTTCTCTCAATCTGAGTTGAATTGAGTTCACCCCCATACAAAATGGAAAATTGGTAACGATTCCATTTTATTTTGTTCCGTTACACTTTATGCAAATTTCCCATGTCGGGTGCATTATTACATGATATTGATTTTTTGTCAAATCAGTAATTTTCAAATTTTGCCCCTAAATGGTACTTCCAATTGTGAAATTTTCTTTACGTTTCGTGGATTCTGTCAACGATTTTTCCTCAAGTTCTTTCCGTTTCCGTCAGATTGCTCTTAACTTTTAGGTTCTATCGCCGATAAGTTTTGATTCCCAAAATATTTTTCATAAACATTTTACTATTTCAGGCAAATTCCTGCGCATACTGCACAAGTTACATTACTACCAGCTAAGAAAAATGGATTTTTTTAAAAATATCTATTGACAAATTGCAATCTATTGTGTATAGTAAAGAAGTTCGTGTGGCGAGATAGCTCAGTTGGCTAGAGCATGCGGTTCATACCCGCAGTGTCGAGGGTTCGAATCCCCCTCTCGCTACTATAAAGATCTGTAAGATTTCTTATAGGTCTTTTTTATGTTCAATAGAAATCGGGCTATCTTTTCTCCGAAAGCGATTGTTAGCTGAGGAGACAAGATAGCCCGATTTCTTTCATAAACTTTCATAAAATTAACGTTTCACCACGTACCTTAAAACGGTCGAAAACAACAACAATTCAAAAACATCATAAAACCACACCAGATTGCACACATTCTTGACAATCCCGATACCGGTTTCTGATAACTGGAACCCATATTCTGATACCAGGTTCCGCCAAATTGCAGATTCTGCAAAAACTGCCGATACTCCATATTACTCGGCTCCATTGCCACAGCCTGCTGTGCATGTTCCTGAGCCACCACATTATTACCGGCACCCTGGTTGGCAACCGCGGAAAAGAAATACCACCGCGCGCTGCGCTGTCCTGCCGGAATATCATTCAAAGCATGCAGGGCCTCTTTGTAATATCCATTTCGAATATAGTTCATCGCCGCCTGCATATTGACCGGATCATTCTGCTGGGAGCGCTGCTCATTCTGTCCGGTGAAATCATCAAAGCCGCCGAAACCGCCATAGCCGCCGTATGCACCATATGCACCATATGGTCCGGACTGGGCGCTTCCATTCTGATAACCGCCTGCATATCCCTGCTGCTTTTCCTTCATGATCTGTGTATATGCCTGCTGAACTTCTTTAAATTTTTCTTCTGCAATCTCCGGGTGCGGACTGTTGACATTCGCATCCGGATGATACTGTCTGCTGAGTTTTCGGTATGCCTTTTTTATTTCTTCATCTGTAGCACCGGGTGATACCCCCAGTACTTCATAAGGATTTCTCACTGAGATTTCCTCCTCTTTTTCTTCTTTGCCTGTACATATTCATATTTCGACCAGACACCGGAATATAATATATTACGGATAATGGATGCATGACGCAAAATCGGAAGCCGTTCAAAAGATTTCGAACATTCCGACATCATACTTGTCAGGATCAGCTTACTTAACGTATCAAAATCCTTTGGATTATTTTTCACCATAGCCTCAAACGGATTGTACTCTTTTTTCCGAAGATCCTTCTCCAGATCTTCATATGCATCCATCAGATAAATGAATTTTCCCATATAAAATCCAAGACAATGCAGTTCCTCTGCCCAGATATCGTCTTTCCAAGAAAAAATTTCGCCAAGCATCTCGCCGGTCAGACCCGCGATTGCATCCAGATTGGTCTCACGCTTGCTCTCCAGCATATTCAGCTTCCGCATATATGCTTCCACAGCCTCCACCTGACGCGGATATTTTCTGGAAATTCTGGCGTAATCTTTTTTCAGCATTATGGATATCACATGTTTTGGATAATTCTTCTCATCCTGCCAGTCATCTAACAGATTGTGATAAGAAAGAACCACATTCATATCAGAAGCATACTGTGTCGCTTCGTTGATATATGCAATTTTCTTTTTACCGGGGTGAAGCGGACAAAAAAATTCTTCTTCCTTATTTTCCAGTTCATATAATCCGGAAAGCAGAAGAATCAGAAATGTCATATCATAATTCAACAACATCTGCGCTTTTACACCACTGCTTTTTTTCAGAACCTGACACAGTCCACAGTAATAAGACTGATAATCTTTTCTGTCTTCCTCCGACAGTTCTTTTCGGTTTACATAAATATATCCGAACATGGTCATACCCCTTGCATCATTTATTAGCTTCTTTTTATAAATTCTGTCTTACACTTCGGACAGGTAATACAGATTTTTCCTTTTCCCTTCGGTACACGTACTTTCTGTGCACAGTTCGGACATGCAAAAAAACGGTAAATCTTTTTCTGCTCCTGTCTGTATTTCATCTGTGCTCGTTTCTGTGCAAAACTTGCAGAACCGGCAGATCTGCCATATTTTCCCTTCTTCACCTTGCAGACAACCCGATATTTAAAATTCAGGTATTTCTGATTCTCTGCTGCACGCTTTGATACGTTTCTGGAAAACATACGATAATAGCACCAGAAAAGCAATGCCAGCGCCACAATCTCTACGATCGGTCTGCGGACAAATATGGAAACGACCAGAACAATCAATGCCACCGTTGATAAAAAACGATTGAGCTGGTCCATACCATAACGTCCATACATAAATTGTTGAAAACGATTTCTCACCTGTAACACCTCTGTCTCTTTTATTTTGGATTCATCTTTTGTTTTATAACATGTATCTCGTTGAAAAACATTCTAAAAACAGGAATCTTTGTTCCTCATTTTGGAACCGATAACCTTATGTTACAGTTTGCACAAAACACTGTCAACAAACCTATTGTCTTTTCACAAACATTTTAGAAAAAGTTTACGAACACCCGCTGTTTTATGTATACAGAATCCACATTTTTCCTGTAATCATCCGGAATCTAAATAGAAAAAAATACAATTCAAGCAAAACGATAAGCCGGGTTATGTCGTGAATGATCATCTATCCAGGATAACTGTTGCCAGTTACCTCAAGCGACCTACCTAAAGCTGGCGGGCCACGTCAACGCTTTGTTTCGGTCTTGCTTCGGATGGGGTTTACATGTGCCCCGGCTGTTACCAGCCGGGCGGTAGTCTCTTACACTGCCCTTCCACCCTTACGTTAACAATGAGCGATACACAGAATCCTGTTTTTCTCATCAAATTTTCTCTGTAAGCCAGCTTACTCAAAAATCTGCTGAAAACGTGTCTGTGCATGGCTCATTGCTAACGCGGTACATTTCTGTTGCACTGTCCTTGGAGTCGCCTCCACCGGATGTTATCCGGCATCCTGCCCTGTGAAGCCCGGACTTTCCTCACCTGCGGTCTTTCGACACTTGCAGCCGCGATCATTTGTCTTACTTGAATTGTATTTTATTTTTCTGTTATTCTATTTCCTATACATGGAAACAGCTTCCACCGATAAATTCTCTTAAAATAGAATTATGTCCGATATTCTCTCCCGGAACCGGAAGGAAATAATCAAGGAATTTCAGAAGGCGTTTTGCCTCCGGATATTCCGGACAGGTCGTATCGATAGAAAAGAGCAAAGGCTCCGCATATAATTTTAACACAGATAATTCATAAATCAAGGCTGAATTAAACATAATATCTGCTTCTTCCTGATATGGGAAGATATTTTTTTCTTCTCCGCGGCGTACGGAATGCCAACGTGCCAGCGTTTCCCTGGCTGTCGTGTTTCTTGTCCGCGCATCACGCACCATACGACGGATCAGACGTCCGTCTGCCGTGGAAAGATTATTATGATCATCAATATTTAACTGTGTCAATGCACTGATATAAATTTTGTATTTATTTTCTTTCGGCAATTCATAGGAAAGTTTTTCGTTCAATCCATGAATTCCCTCGATAACAAGAACATCATCCGGTCCCATTTTCAACGGTTTTTGGCGATATTCCCTGTGACCGGTTTTAAAATTAAATACCGGTAATGTTACTTCTTTACCTGCCAGAAGATCTGTCATACATTGATTAAACAGGGGAATATCCAGTGCTTCCAGACACTCGAAATCAAATTCTCCGTTCTCATCCAACGGTGTTTCCTCCCGGTTACAGTAAAAATCATCCAGTGAGATTGGATGTGGTTTTAACCCATGCGCCGTCATCTGAATGGACAACCGATGAGAAAACGTTGTTTTTCCGGAAGAAGACGGACCTGCGATCAGTACAAATTTCTTTCTTCGATCTGATGCGATCGTCTCTGCAATGTCACCAATCTTCTGCTCCATGTAGGACTCCTGCACCAGAATCATATCCTGAATCCGTCCGGAAGCGATCACATCGTTGAGTTCTCCCACGGTACGGATTCCCATATCAATCCCCCACTGTGCAGAATCATTCAATGTGTTAAACAATTTGTCAGAAGCAGAAAACTCTGCCACAACCTTCGGATCTTTTCCCGGAAACATCAGCATAAATCCATTCTGATACAGCAGCAGGTCAAAATACTCCAGATAACCGGTACTCGGAACCATGTAGCCATAATAATAATCCGGAAATCCCTGTAATTCATACACATTGACTCTGGAACTGCGGCGATAACGCATCAGACGCACTTTATCCATACGTCCCATCTCGCGAAATCGTGCCGATGCATCCTGTGTATTCATGTTGTACTTTATGATTGGAAGATCCGCTTTCACAAAATCCTGCATTTTCTCTTTTAAAGAGGAAAGCATCTTCCGGTCAGGCACACAAATGGCATCCTTGTGACGAAATTCACAATAATACCCCTGACCAATGGAATGCTGCACCAGAAGCTCCAGATTTGGATATAGCTTCCACGCTGCTGTCTCCATCAGCAATGTTAAACTTCTGCGATACGTATCCTTGCCTGGTTTCTGATCTGCGGTAACAAATTCCAGACTGCCATCCCGCAAAACGGACTGGCTCAGTTCTTTGAGATCATTCTGAAACTTTACAAGCACGATTTTATTTTCAAACTGTTTCTGATACTCATCTGCGATCTGTTGAAACGTCGTATCCAGCGGATACTGCTTTGTTTCTCCCCTAATCGTCAGACTGCACACTTTCTGTTCCATAATTTTTCAATGCCTCCAGAATCAACGTTTTTTTACAGTTCACCTGCTGCATTCTGTTTCGGATTCTTTCGTGATCCGGCTGTGCCGATAACTGTTCAATCACACTGTTTGTAGTTCGCAGTTCCCGCTCCAGCCATTCTTTCAGAACCGGATGCCGTTTCTGTAACAGAACCGGTCCGAAAGCATCTGCCACTTCCTGCGGCAATATTTTTGTCTGCTCCGCTGCTTTCTGCTGACTCACCTTCATCATCGGATAATATTTTCCATCCTCCAGAATCATATCTTCATTCAGGATCTGAAAATTCCGTACGCGTAAAAATTCACGCACCAGTGCGATTTCCGACTGGGGCTGCAGGATCAATTCTTCCTTTCCGGTCAATTTTTCGGCTCCTTCTGATAAAATTTTCATCACAAGTCCACCGCCCATGCCGGCGATCAGAATCGTATCCGCTTCCCCGAACTGTAAGGCAGCCATTCCATCGGACAGACGTGTCTTAATCTGTTCGGAAAGCCCGTGCTCTGCAATATGTGTCTGTGCCTGCTGCAGCGGTCCCTTTCCGATATCCATGGCAAGTGCAGACGGAATTTTCCCCGTCTGACACAGATAGATCGGTATGTAGCCATGATCCGTCCCGATATCTGCCAGTCGGTTTCCGTCTGTCACCATATTTGCCAGTGCCTTTAAACGCTTCGATAAATGAATTGCCATATTAATCCAGATAATCCTTTAATTTTCTGCTGCGGCTCGGATGGCGTAATTTCCGCAATGCTTTTGCTTCAATCTGACGAATACGCTCACGGGTAACATTAAATTCTTTACCAACTTCTTCCAGTGTGCGGGCACGACCGTCATCCAGACCAAAACGCAGACGTAATACTTTCTGCTCACGGTCTGTCAGTGTGCTTAAAACCTCCACTAACTGCTCTTTTAACAGGGTAAATGCTGCTGCATCTGCCGGAACCGGTACATTATCATCCTGGATAAAATCACCCAGATGACTGTCTTCCTCCTCACCGATCGGAGTCTCTAAGGAAACCGGCTCCTGAGAAATCTTTAAGATCTCACGGACACGCTCTACCGGCATATTCATTTCTTCTGCAATTTCTTCCGGAGTAGGTTCACGTCCAAGCTCCTGCAGTAACTGTCTGGACACGCGGATCAGCTTGTTGATTGTCTCAACCATATGCACCGGAATACGGATCGTACGTGCCTGATCTGCAATGGCACGGGTGATCGCCTGACGGATCCACCAGGTTGCATACGTACTGAATTTGTATCCTTTTCTGTAATCGAATTTCTCTACCGCTTTGATCAGACCAAGATTTCCTTCCTGGATCAGATCAAGGAACAGCATACCACGTCCTACATAACGTTTTGCAATACTTACAACCAGACGCAGGTTTGCCTCTGCCAAACGTTTTTTTGCCTCTTCATCACCAAGTTCCATACGTTTTGCAAGCTCTATTTCTTCTTCTGCTGTCAGCAGTGGAACTTTACCGATCTCTTTTAAGTACATACGAACCGGATCTTCGATACTTACGCCATCCGGTACGGAGAGATCGATTTTCTCCATCTCCACATCATTTTCCACATCCTCGTCATCGATGAGGATATCGTCATCATCATCCGTAATACGAAGGACATCGACATGGTTTGCCTCCAGAAAATCCAGAATCTTATCAATCTGCTCCGGACTCAGGGCAAAATCTTTGAAATGGTCATTGATTTCCTGATACTCAAGCATATTTTTTTTCTTTTTTGCCAGTGCAAGCAGTTCCTGGAGTTTTGCCTGAAATTTTTCTGCACGCTCTGCTCTTTCTCTCATTTTCTGATCGTTTTTCTCTGCCATTTTGTTCATCCTTCCATGTTTTTAGTCTGTATAGTTTGTCCTCAATCAAGTGAAATATGCATTTTCTGAAGTATGGCAAGCTGCTTCTTATCTTCCACGATTTTCTGCAACCCTGCCAGATCAGTCGGATCCAGATTTCTGGAACGCACATCCATGCTGTGTTTCTTTATCCTGAGGATCGTTTCTTTTAATGCTTTCTCCCGCTCCTGCCGTGTCTCCATCGGATGCAGGCGGGCATGAAACAAGGCGGCGGCTTCCCGCTGCTGTTCTTCATCCGTAAAACGGCTGATGATCTGCGCCGGATTTATTTCTCCCTGTGCATGCTGTTCATACACAAGTTCTGCCACTTCCCGGAAAATATCTTCCGTAAAATCATCTGGTCCAATATAGTCTTCTGTGAGGGCAAAAAGCCGCTCATCTTCGATCAGCCAGGTCAGGAATAATTTCTGGGACTGCCTCATACCATCTTCTTTTTTCTTCTTCTCATTGATTCCGCTCTTTAACGGAACTTTTTCCCTTTCTCTGGTGATCCCGCCCCGGGTTCCCTCCGAACGTACCACCGACCGCAACTGTTCAAAACCGATCTGGTATTTTGCAGCCACTGCCTCAATATAATTTTCCCGTTCCAGTTCTTCCTCAAAATTCAGGATTTTCTGGGCAACGGCATAGAAAAATTTCGTTTTGCTCTCCGGATCAGACAGGTCATAATCCCGCTCTAACATCCGTACTTCAAACATAAAGCTGTTTTCTGCCTCATCGATGCGTTTCTGGTATTCTTCCGCACCAAGTGCCTTGATAAATTCATCCGGATCTTTATATGGGCGCATATTGATGACTTTTGCCGTCAATCCTGCTTCTTTTAAAATCGGAATAGCACGCAGGGCAGCTTTCACCCCGGCACCGTCACTGTCAAAAGTCAGATATACTTCCTTCGTATAACGTTTCAGCAGATTTGCATGCCCGTTTGTAAAAGAAGTTCCAAGGGATGCCACCGCATTGTCAAATCCTGCCTGATGCAGCGCGATCACATCCATATATCCCTCACAGAGCAGAATATGCGACCTGCGGGATACCCGCGCAAAATTCAGTCCGTACAGATTCCGGCTCTTGTCAAAAATCATGGTTTCCGGAGAGTTTAAGTATTTTGGTTCTCCCTCTCCCATGACACGGCCGCCAAAACCGATCACACGGTTATTTGCATCCATGATCGGGAACATTGCACGGTTCCAGAACTTATCGTGTCCGCCTCTGCGCTCATCAATGGATACCAGACCACTGTCTTTTAACAGATCATCTTCATATCCCTGTTTTTTCAGATACTGATAGAGGTCGTCATTGAATTTATTCGAATAACCCAGTCCGAAATGCTGCATTGTCTCTTTGCTGAGCTGACGCTCCTCAAAATATCGCAGCGCATGTACTCCCTGTGGGCTCCGCAGCAGCATGTAAAAATACTTTGCTGCCACTTTGTTGATCTCCAGAAGTTTGCTTCGCCGGTCAGCAGCTTCCCGCTGTGCGGCAGACATCTCCTGCTTTGGCAGTTCAATGCCCGCACGGTCTGCCAGACTCTGCATTGCCTCCTGAAATGTAAAATTTTCATATTGCATCATAAAGGTAAATACATTTCCACCTGCTCCGCATCCAAAACAGTAATACATCTGTTTTCCCGGCGACACCGAAAACGACGGTGTCTTTTCGTTATGAAACGGACAAAGTCCAAAATACGTACTTCCCTTTTTCTGAAGGCGCACATAACCGGAAATAACGTCTACCACATCATTTCTGGAACGCACTTCTTCAATCAATTCATCGGAATAGTAAGCCATAGTACCTTCCTTCATTCTGTCTTGCTCTTATAAAACCAACACATTTTTCCTGTTTGTCGATTTTTTGTTAAAACCACTCACTGACCATTTATTCTGTCAGTTAATATACCTGCCAGGATTTTGGCATAAAATACTCATTGTATTTTGCGACCGCATACTGGTCTGTCATGCCTGCAATATAATCGCAGACAACGCGGTCATTTTCTTCGCCTTCTTCTAACATTTGCAGATAATAAGCCGGCAGTACATCGATATGCTTCAGATAATAGACAAACAGACGCTCCAAAAGCTCCTTTGCCTTGGTTTCCTCTCCCTTCGCAATGGGATTGGTATACACACTCTGAAACATAAACTGACGCAGTCCCTGCATGGCATCCGCCACCTCTGGTGACATACAGATATTATTTCGATTCCTGCTGTGATCAATGATATCATGAATCAACGTATTTAACCGCTCTCTCGTATCAAATCCCAGAATTTCCCGGTATTCCTTCGGAATATCTTCCTCCCGCAGCACCTGTGCCCGGATTGCATCATCGATATCATGATTAATATATGCAATTTTGTCAGATAAACGCACAATTTTTCCTTCCAGCGTAGACGGCATCAGACTGGTCTGGTGATTCAGGATTCCGTCCCGGACTTCCCATGTCAGATTCAGTCCCTTTCCATCCTTTTCCAGCTTCTCCACGATGCGTACGCTCTGCTCATTGTGCTTAAATCCACCGGTACAAAGTTCATTCAGCATGCCTTCCCCTGCATGACCAAATGGCGTATGCCCCAGATCGTGTCCTAACGCAATGGATTCCACCAGCGATTCGTTTAGCCGAAGCGCCTTTGCGATGGTCCGTGCATTCTGTGACACTTCCAGTGCATGTGTCAGACGCGTCCGGTAATGATCTCCCTGCGGAGATAAAAAGACCTGCGTCTTATGCTTTAATCTTCGGAACGATTTACAATGTAAGATCCGATCCCGGTCACGCTGAAAAACCGGACGAATATCACATTCCGGTTCTTCTCTGTCTCTGCCCCTCGTATTTTCACTCAGAGTTGCATAAGGACTCATATATGTACGTTCCAAATATTCCATTTCTTCGCGAATTGTCATAGAAATTTTATACTCCCTGTATCGTTTTTCACTTGACAAAAAAACGTCTTATTTAATAGTTTCCGTATTCTTTTCCTGTTTCCTTTTTTCTATTTTAATTTTTTCATATTTTTTCTACTTTAGAGCCTACATTCGCAAAATCGCTTTTACGAAGCTTTTCTTTTGCTCATGTTTGGTTTCTTACCAAATAGATTCATAATCAAAAGTGTTCATTCATGCAAGCATAATTTACGCTTCTATTATGGATCTGCCCGGTTCTGAAGAAGTTACACGTCCTCGATCTGCCAGTCGATCGGCTCAATTCCGTTTTTCTCCAGAAATGCATTCGTCTGACTGAAATGCTTACATCCGAAAAATCCGCGGTACGCAGACAGTGGACTTGGATGTGGTGCTTCCAGAATCAGATGCTTTGGATTATTCAGCATGCTTTTTTTCATCTGCGCCGGACGCCCCCAGAGTAAAAATACGATCGGACGGTCCTGTGCATTGACTGCACGGATGACGGCATCCGTAAACTGCTCCCATCCGATACCACGATGGGAATTTGCCTGATGCGCCCGCACGGTAAGTACAGTGTTCAACATCAACACGCCCTGTTTCGCCCATTTTACCAAATATCCGTTATTCGGAATCTTGCATCCAAGATCATCATGCAATTCCTGATAAATATTTACCAGAGACGGCGGCACTTCCACATCCGGTTTTACAGAAAAACAGAGTCCGTGCGCCTGTCCGTCATTGTGATATGGATCTTGTCCAAGAATCACTACTTTGACATCCTTTAGCGGTGTCAGATGAAAAGCGTTAAAAATATCGTCCGGATTCGGGAAAATCTGTCTCGTCCGATATTCTTCCAACACTTTCTTATATAAATCTTTGTAATATGGTTTCTTAAACTCTTCTGCCAATGGCTGCTGCCAGTCATTTGTAATTGGTGGCATACTCTCTCCCCCTCGATTCCTGATAATTCTGCATACAGCATATGTTTGCAGAAACTCTTTTTCTATCTAATTCTATTTGACTTGATTCCATCATTTCCGTGAAAAATAACCTGCCATTCTTTAACGGCGCACAGACACACCTTTTTCTGCCAGATAATTTTTCAGATCCATGATCTCCAGTTCTTTATAATGGAACAGGGATGCTGCCAGTGCTGCATCTGCCTTTCCTTCCGTCAACGCTTCATAAAAATGCTCTTTTGTGCCTGCTCCGCCGGATGCAATCACCGGAATCGATACATTTTCCGCAATCAGACGGGTCAGCTCCAGATCATAACCGGCTTTTGTTCCGTCACAGTCCATGCTGGTCAAAAGAATCTCTCCGGCTCCCAGCTTGTCTACTTTCATTGCCCATTCCACAGCATCGATTCCAACGTCGATTCTTCCACCATTTTTATAAATATTCCAACCGCTTCCGTCTTCTCTTTTGCGGGCATCAATAGCAACAACCACGCACTGGCTGCCGAATTTGTCTGCCGCATCAGAAATCAGATTTGGGGTATTGATAGCAGATGAATTGATGGAAATTTTATCTGCGCCTTCTCTTAATAACGCACGGAAATCATCAACGGTACGAATACCACCACCCACGGTAAACGGGATAAATACATTTTCTGCTACTTTTCGTACCATATCGACAACGGTATTTCTGGCATCCGAAGAAGCAGTAATATCCAGAAAAACCACCTCATCCGCGCCCGCTTTGTCATAAGCTGCTGCGATTTCCACCGGATCTCCGGCGTCTCTTAAATTTACGAAATTTACGCCTTTTACCACACGTCCATTGTTGACATCCAGACATGGAATAATTCTCTTTGTAAACATTATGCATGTCCTCCTTCGATTCCAGCAAAATTTTTCAGGATCTGTAATCCCACGGTACTGCTTTTCTCCGGATGGAACTGGCAGGCAAACAGGTTGCCTTTCTCCACGGATGCATGAATGCAGGTGCTGTACTCCGTGGTCGCCTTCACAATTTCAGGCTCCTCGGCATGCAGATAATAAGAATGAACGAAATATACATACGAGTGTTCTTCCATTCCGGCAAATAATCTGCCCTTGTTATGGAAGTCAAGGGAATTCCATCCAATATGTGGAATCTTTAATCCCTCTTTATCTGGAATACGTCTGATCTGACCTTTTAACAAACCAAGACCTTCCACTCCTGGGCTTTCCTCACTGCTCTCAAAAAGCAGCTGTAGCCCCAGACAGATTCCCAAAAACGGAGTCTGTTTCTCGTTTAATTCACGAATGACTTTGTCAAGCTCCAGACGTTTCAGATTTGCCATGGCATCACCAAAGGCGCCAACGCCAGGCAGGATCACTTTATCCGCATTCAGGATTGTCTGAAAATCACGGGTGATCACGCTCTCCTCTCCGATATGCGCCAGCGCTTTTTCCACGCTTTTTAAGTTGCCCGCATCATAATCAATAATTGCAATCATCTTTTTCACTCTCCCTCTACTTTGTGCTCAGCTCCATCCAGAATTCCACACCGTCTTCGTGATTAATCACACCACACTGCTGGTGGAAGGAATCCATAATTGCTTTTACAATGGACAGACCGATGCCGCTGCCGCCGTATTCTCTTGTCCGCGCCTTGTCTACTTTGTAGAATTTCACCCAGATTTTATCAATATCATCCTCCGGGATCGGCTGACCGGTGTTGAATACGCTGACACGCAATTTATCTTCGAAACGTGTGTAGAACACACGGATCACTTTTCCACCATCCGCATGGTTAATGGCATTGCTCATGTAGTTCGTAATAACTTCTTCTACTTTAAATTCATCGCCCCATACCCAGGCTTCTTCCAGATTGTCCAACTCCAGACGAATGCCTTTCTGTTCCATCAGGATTTTAGTCGAATTTGCCACACCGCGAACCAATTCTGTCATATCAAAACGCTCCATGACTACCTGATCATTTCCAAATTCCAACTGATTCAAAGTCAAGAGCTTCTTGACCATACGATTCATTTTGTCCGCCTCATCAATAATGACATCACAGTAAAACTCACGGCTTTCCGCATCATCATTGATACATTCCTGCAGACCTTCCGCATAGCCCTGAATCAGTGCCAGCGGCGTCTTTAATTCATGAGATACATTGGACAAAAACTCTTTTCGCATCTCATCAATCTGTATCTTCTTTTCAATATCATCCTGCAATTCTACGTTAGCAGTTTTTAACTCCGAAATCGTCCGTTCCAGATTTTCCGACAAACGGTTGATATGATTTCCCAGTTCTTCCACTTCGTAACTGTTGGAACGGTTGCTCTCATATTTCGCATTAAAGTCCAAATCTACCATTCGTTTGGAAATATCCGTCAGCTGCTGCAACGGTTTTGTAATATGTCTTGTAGTAAAAAATGCCACCAGCAGACTCGACACGATAGCTGCCGCTCCGACAAACAACAGGAAACGGTTGGAAATAGCCGCACTTTCCCGAATGCTTTCCACCGCAGTACGCATCAGAATCATATCACCATTTTCCAGTACACCTACCAGCACCAGATATTCGGAATCCAGACGGGTATCGTTCTTACGCAGTAACTGATACTGATCGTTGGAATACAGCACTTCCATATCATCCGTATGAAGCAGAACATTCCAGAGCTCTCCCCGCAAGGCATCCAGATCATTGACCGAAGAACGTAAAACTTTTCCATCCGGTTGCAAGATCAGTGTCATAATATTGCCGTTGGAGCACAGATTATCAAAAGTTACGGTAAACTCATCCGATTCCAGCTTATCCTGCTCACTGGCATTGGAAATCGTCTCATAATTTTCCATCAGCACATGTTTTTTATTGTGCATATAATAACGTGGCAGTAACGTGGTATTTAGTACCCAGCAAAGCAGAATTGCCCCTGCTACCAGAATACTGACAATAGACGTGATCTGCCGCGTCAGAGAATGTTTTTTCATAGTACTCCTTTATCTTCTATACCTCGAACTTATATCCCATTCCCCATTAACATATCAGCGTGTCTGATATGGGCGCGTATGCGCATAGCATGACCATCAGGTCTCAGACCATATGGGGAATAAAAATCACTTCTATACCTCGAACTTATATCCCATTCCCCATATGGTCTTAATGTATTCACCTTTGTCGCCCAGCTTACTGCGCAGCTTTTTGACATGAGTATCAATGGTTCTTGCATCACCAAAATAGTCGTAATTCCATACATTATTCAGAATTTTCTCTCTGGACAATGCAATTCCAACATTTTCCATAAAGTAGGTGAGCAGTTCAAACTCTTTGAAACTCATTTCAATATTTTTACCGTCAATCGTTACGGTATGCGCATTTTTATCCAGACAAATACCTCCAATTTCAAGGCTTCCCTCAACACTGAGCTGATTCGTACGACGCAGAATTGCTTCTACACGCGCCACAAGAATCTTCGGTGAAAATGGTTTTGAAATATATTCGTCCACGCCAAGGTCAAAGCCCATCAGCTCATCGCTCTCATCACTTTTCGCCGTCAGCATAATGATCGGCACTTTGGATGACTGCCGGATCTCACGGCAGACTTCCCAACCATTCATTTTCGGCATCATGACATCCAAAATGATCAGTGCAATGTCTTTATCCTCATAAAACAGATCCAGCGCTGCCTCACCGTCTCCTGCCTCCACCACATCAAAATCGTGTTTTACCAGGAAATCACGCACCAGCTTGCGCATTCTGCTTTCATCATCAACCACAAGAATTTTTAATTTATCCATCATAAGTCCCTCCGGTCTTCTATATTCTCAAAAATGGTAACAAACGCCCTGTTCCAAGGGCAAATTATCCTTTTTTAATTCTGAGTATATCCGATAAATGTGTCTATTTTATGGAAATTACCAAAAAAGCCAAAACTGCATCGAAAACACAATTTATACGGAATTATAGTATCAAAATAGTATCAATTTGTCTACTTTCCAAATATCATATAAAAATAAAAATGACTTAAAACCATTGATTTTACTGAGAAATCAGTACCAAATTAGTACCATAAAACAATAAAAAAGTGTCTTCGACACTTCAACTCCCCTGCCCCTCACTCATGAGGGGTAA
>OGYG01001234.1_pt1 | contig 17818 bp, 12 predicted proteins | sample 1576481 | NCBI WGS metagenome assembly OGYG01 (sample SAMEA3541497, study PRJEB24748) | human gut metagenome | biome: human gut; feature: human-associated habitat; material: faeces | place: China | collected 2012 | reverse complement strand
GGCTTTGTGCGTAGCTAGACCATTTCACAGTGATTGGGTTAAGACGAGTCACATCACCCCAAATGATTGGTGGTTTAACCCCACGCATACCATATGATTGCACCCAACCGTTTTTAGAGAAGAGGTAACCTGACAAGTTTTGACCGAAGTATTCAACCATGTCGTTACGTTCGAATTCACCGTGTACAAGTACGTCAAATCCAACTTCTTCTTGCCATTTAATCCATTCATCAGTGATTTCAGCAAGGAAAGCATCGTATTCTTCTTGTGACAATTCATTCTTACGGAAAGCCAAACGTTTCGCACGAACTTCCTTAGTTTGAGGGAATGAACCGATAGTTGTTGTTGGAAGCAATGGAAGTTTGAAAGCATCTTTTTGAATCGCTTCACGTTCTGCAAATGCTGGCAAACGAGTGTAATCAGCTTCAGTCAAGCCTGCAATACGGGCACGAAGTTCAGCATTTTCACCAACACGCTCAGTCGCAAAGAGTTCTTTGTTGGCAGCAAGGGCTTCTGCACCTTGACCATTGCGGATAGCATCCAAATCACGCAATTCGTCCAATTTTTCAACTGCAAAAGCAAAGTGGTTCAAAATAGCTGGTTCAAATTCTTCGTTAGCAGTTGTAAATGGTACATGAAGAAGTGAGCAAGATGTTGTCAAAACAACATTTTCAGCTGGCACTTGTTCAAGAATTGCAAGACTCTTCTCGTAGTTATTACGCCAGATGTTTTTACCATTGACGATACCGGCATAGAGAGTCTTATCAGCTGGGAAACCACCTTTAACCAATTCAAGTGTTTTCTTACCTTCAACAAGGTCAAGACCAATACCATCAACTGGCAAGTTCACAAGGTCATTGTAGACATCACGAACGTCACCAAAGTAAGTTTGGATCAAGACTTCAAGACCTTTTTTATCAGCCAAAAGTTTGTTGTAGAGGTTCAAGAAGAGAGCTTTTTCTTCAGCTGACAAATCTTTAACAAGGGCTGGCTCATCGAGTTGAATACGTGTAGCACCAAGTTCTGCCAATTTAGCAAAGACTTCTTGGTAAGCTGCCACAAAGCTATCTACAAAGTCTTCTGCTTTCACACCATCTTCAAAGTCAGATAATTGAAGGAAAGTAAATGGTCCAACGACAACTGGACGTGTGTTAAGGCCCAATTCTTTAGCTTCTTGGTACTCATCAAAAATCTTGTGACCAGCAAGTTTAACTTCTGTTGTTTTTTCAAATTTAGGAACGATGTAATGGTAGTTAGTGTTAAACCATTTTTTCATAGGAAGGGCACGTACATCCCCTTTTTCACCTTGGTAACCACGCGCCAAAGCGAAGTAGCGTTCAAGGTCAGACAAGTCCAAGTTTTGAACTGATGCAGGAACCACGTTGAAGAGGAAAGCTGCATCAAGGAAGTTATCGTAATGTGAAAAATCATTTGAAGGAATTTCACTAATACCTTTCTCTTTAACAATATTCCAGTGTTTTGCACGCAAGTCTTTGGCTGCTGCTAAAAGTTCATCTGCAGTAATTTCATTTCTAAAGTATTTTTCTGTTGTAAATTTTAATTCGCGGAATTCCCCCAAACGTGGGAAACCAATGATAGTAGTTGACATCTTGTGTCCTCCTCTTTGTTGTTGAACTTATCTTACCAAAGAAATTGGTGTCTGTATAATTGCTATTAGTTTTCTCTATATATAGTTTTAGACTATAACCTATAAAACAAAGGTTTTCCAGCTCCCGTTATCTCCTTTTGTTTAGATATTGTTATAGCTAATAACTATATATAAACCTGATAAATCCTTTTTTATAACAAAAAATCCCTAGACTTTTGTCTAGAGACTCTATTATTTACTAGGATTAGGACACTAAGCTCTATAGGTGCTCAGTACTTTCTCTTGAAGCCAAGATGATGTATAAGACATATTTTCACTATTGTAACTATTCCAAATAAAATAACCAAAAACTACCAATACTAATAAGAAACAAATTCCTAATACGGCTAACCAAATGATTTGTTTCTTTAAGCTATCATACTCACTCATATAGCCATTATGGATTTTAATGAGTTCATTTCTTCTTTTGTTACTTGACTCTTTAGCAATGGCAATTTCTAGCTCATACATTTGATGCTTCCATGAATTCTTAGAAGTGCCTTTTTTCATTTTATGGTTTGAAAGACTGCTGTTGCCTTTCTCAAAGTTATTTTTTTCAGTCATATTTCCCTCTAAAATCTTCTTTTAGTCCCTATCATTATAACATATGTAAAACTATCTGAAAAGTTCATTTTTGGTTAGAATTTTGAGAAAGAGAATTAAAACATGAAAAAGAACCAGAGGGAAACTTCTTATGTTATACTCTAAGTATGCATAAGAAAACTGTTATTGATTTTAAAGAACTTGGTGTCAGACAAATTTTTACAGACGCCATTAAAGAACTAAAAACAAAGAACATTAAGGAAGTTAAGCATTTCTTAGCTGAAGTCGAAGCCTATCAAAATAAGGGCTATTATGCAGTAGGTTATGTTTCCTATGAAGCTGCCCCTGCCTTCGAGACAAAATTTCAGGTTATTGATGGTCCATTAATGTCAGAGTATCTCCTCTACTTCACTATTCATGAAACTGTTCAAACAGAGCCTATTCCACTTACTTATGAGCCAATTGCCCTACCAGAATCTTGGCAAGAGCTAACTTCTGCTGAGGTTTACAAGGCTGCTATTGAGCAAATACACCACCATATTCGACAAGGTGATACTTATCAAGTCAATTATACTGTTCAACTCCAACAGAAGCTGACAGCTGATCCCTTTGCCATCTATAACCGATTGGTTGTTGAGCAAAATGCACATTACAATGCCTTTATTCAGCACGATGATGTTTCTATCATTTCCATAAGTCCAGAACTCTTCTTTAAAAAAGATGGTGATAGACTGACCACTCGTCCAATGAAAGGTACCACCAATCGTGGTTTGACAACTGAAACTGACCTCAAACAAGCCCAATGGCTAGCTCAGGATCAGAAAAATCGCTCTGAAAATATGATGATTGTCGATCTTCTTAGAAATGACATGAATCGTATTTCAAAAATAGGAAGTGAAGATGTCAAGAGCCTTTGCCAAGTTGAACAATACTCTACGGTTTGGCAAATGACTTCGACTATTGAGACGCAACTCCTACCAAATAGTAGTTTAAGCGATGTCTTCCAAGCCCTTTTTCCATGCGGATCGATTACAGGTGCCCCCAAAATAGCAACCATGGAGATTATTAAGAAGGTAGAAAAACAGCCTCGAGGTCTCTATTGTGGAGCAATTGGTATCTTGGTGCCACAGGGACCTAGTATTTTCAACGTGGCTATTCGGACACTACAAATGGAAGGAACCAAGGCTATCTATGGTGTCGGAGGAGGTATTACCTGGGACAGCAACTGGGAAGCTGAATATGAAGAAACAAAGCAAAAAGCTGCTGTTCTATACCGTCAGAACCCCAAATTCGATCTCATTTCAACTGGTCGTGTCCATCAAGGAAAACTGTTATTTCTTGAGGAGCATATGAAACGCTTGCAAGAGAGTAGTCGCTACTTTGACTATCCTTTCAATGTGGAAAAAGCACACTATCAAGTCGAAATTCTGTGCCAATCACTAGACTTTGACAAAGATTACCGTCTTAAAATGTCACTTGCAAAAGATGGTGAACTGCAGTTTGAACATACCCAATTAACAAACTTATCCAATGACTTCTGCCAAGCAAGGTTAGTTGAGCAAAGGCATCCGTTGGATAGCCCCTATACCTTCTTCAAAACAAGTTACCGTCCTCACCTTAGTATCGAACCTCACGAACAAATCTATTATAATCATGAGGGGCAACTCCTAGAAACCTCTATCGGTAACATTGTGCTTAAAATCGAGGACCAACTCTACACACCACCCGTTCACCTCGGCCTCTTAAATGGCATCTACAGACAAAGCCTAATTGCTGATAATAAGCTTAAAGAAAAAGTCTTGACCGTAAAAGATATGGAACAGGCTCAGGCCATCTACGGATGCAATGCGGTGAGAGGCTTGTATGAATTGAAGGTGGAAGGATAGAATTATATTTAACGAAAAAATACAAGTTTTTTGTTCTCCCCTACTCTTGCTAAAGACAAAAGAAACTTCAATATTCTATTGGTAAAAAATCAACAATTTAATAGTAAAATAAAGTATAATACTTACTGATAGTTATTCAGTTATCGTGACTGTAATGATAAGTTTTTTGGCTTATAATTTACTAGCCTTAAAATTCAGTAATAATTTAGAAAGGATACAAACCTTAAATGAAAAAATTTAAAGGCTTGACTTCTGCTGAAGTTCAAGCAAGTAAAAACGCCCATGGCGATAATAGGCTCTCTAGTAAAGAGGCTAACTCGCTCCTCTCAATCTTTATCGAAGCCTTCCAAGATCAATGGATTCTTATCCTCTTAGCTGCCTTAGGATTAAAAATCATCTTCAACTTTGTTGGAATGATTTTCCCTGCTATTGGTGAAGCCAATTGGTATGAGGCTATCTCACTAATTTTCGCCATTTTGATGTCTACAGGATTCTCAGCAGTCTCACAATACCGAAATGAGCAAAAATTCAACACTCTTCAAGAAGAGGCTTCAAAAACTAATGCTAAGGTTTATCGTGATGGTAAACTTAAAGAAGTTCTTGTTGATGATATTGTAAAAGGTGATCAAATTCTCCTTCAATCAGGGGACAAGATCCCAGTTGATGGTATCATCTTGGAAGGTGAGTTAAAAGTAAACCAAGCTGTCCTTAATGGTGAAAGTGAAGATGCTAAAAAACTTCCACTTGGTGATCAAGCAGAGCCAGACTCTTCCGACCTCTTTACAGAGCTCAAAGTCTTCCGTGGTACAGTTGTTACTTCAGGTGAAGCCGTTATGGAAGCTACACAAATTGGTGATAATACCGTTCTAGGAAGCATCAATACTTCTCTTCAAGAAGATAGTAAAGATTCACCATCCAAAGAAAAACTCAACAAGCTTGCTGGAAACATCGGTGTCCTCGGTTATAGTGCAGGTGCTGCATATTCAGTAATCAACCTTGTTTTAGGCTTTATTGCCCTTAATAAGGCTAATAACCTCAATGGTGGTTCAATCTTCCTTCTTATCATTGAAACGATTCTCTTTGCGGTTACAATCATCATCATGGCCGTTCCAGAAGGTCTTCCAATGATGTTGGCACTCGTTTCTTCAATGAACTCAGGACGACTTTTAGCTCAAAATATCCTGGTTCGCCATCCTGATACCATTGAAACAGCCGGATACATGAATATCCTCTTCAGTGATAAGACTGGTACTATCACTGAAGGTAAACTATCTGTAGTTGACTTCTTCCTTGCTGATGGAACACTTTATGCAGCTACTGGTGAAACTGACGCTCCTGATTTTGACACAATGTCAGATAGCCTTAAAGCTGAAATGATTAATGGTATCGGTCTTAATAACGACGCCATGGTAGCTGATGGCAGTGCTGTTGGTAGTAATGCCACTGACCGTGCACTTCTTGATTTCCTTATTGGTCGTTCTCAACTTGATTTTGATACAAATACAATTACTGAGAAGCAACAATTCAACTCAGCAACAAAATTCGCAAGTGTAACGACTAAGGACGGAAAAACTTACATCAAGGGTGCTCCAGAATTCATCCTAAATGACTGCTACTACTATCTAGATAAAGATGGAAATAAACAAAACTTTACTGATGATATCAAAGCTCGTTTCCAAGAATTATCATTGGAACAAGCTAACCGTTCAATGCGTTTGCTTGCTATCCTAAATACAGATGGTAATGATAAAGTTTTGATTGGTATCGTATGTATCCGCGATAACGTTCGTTCTTCAATCAAACAAACTGTTGAAACAATGAACCGTGCAGGTGTTCAAGTAGTTATGGTAACTGGTGACCGTAAAGAAACCGCTGTTGCTATCGCTAAAGAAGCCGGTATCGTCACTGGAGAAAATGACCTTGTCCTTACTCACGATGAACTCTCTGCCCTCTCAGATCAAGAACTTAAACAACAATTACCTCACTTAAAAGTGGTCAGTCGTGCCCTTCCAATGGATAAAAAACGTCTTATTGAGGCAGCTCAAGACCTCGATATGGTCGCTGGTATGACAGGTGATGGGGTCAATGACTCACCTGCCCTTAAATCAGCTGATGTCGGATTCTCAATGGGGGATGGTACTGAGGTCGCACGTGAAGCCTCAGATATCGTTATCTTGAATAACTCATTGACTTCGATTGAAAAAGCCGTCCTCTATGGACGTACTATGAGTAAGTCAGTAAGTAAATTCATTATCTTCCAGTTAACCGTAAACGTGACTACAATTGCTATGTCACTTCTCTCACCACTTTTGGGCCTCAAAGAACCATTTACAATTATCCAAATTCTCTGGATTAACCTTATCATGGACACACTTGCTGCCCTTGCCTTTGGTGAAGAGCCTACCCTAGATCGTTACATGAATGAAAAGCCAGTTGCTAAGAAGGCAAATATTCTTACTGGCTATATGAAATCTGCTATTGGTGTAGCCAGCGTCTTCATTACTCTTGTATGTTTAGCCATTCTTAAAAATGTTGGTGGTATTCAAGACTTTATCACCAATGGAACTGACAACTTTGAAATGGTAACAACATTCACATTTACTGTATTTATCTATGCTGTCATTTTCAACTCACTTAATACACGTAGTAATGGATTCAATGTTTTTGAACATATCGGCGAAAACAAGAAATTCTCAATTGTAATGATTTCTATTGCTGTCGTTCAAACCTTGATTATTCAATTCGGTGGTAAAGTATTTAGTACCGTTCCAATGGACGTTCAACACTATATCGTTGCACTTCTTATCGCGGTTTTGATCATCCCTGCAGATTTAATTCGAAAAGCTCTAACTAAAAACAAATAACTATCTGTTTAACGTATTATAAAACTTAAAAGGATAAAAAGGATTGGGATAACTCCCAAACCTTTTTTAATAATTTCCGAAGGTAATACCGTGGAAAGATCATAACATAAAAAGGCTTTAACAAGCCTTTTTGTTTATTAAGTAATGCTACTTAAACTGACTAGGAGCCCCTGTATAACCTGCCCAATCCTTACTATAAAAGCGGTCGTTCAAGTTATAGCTAGGTGCGGGTGTTGGATTACTTACAAATGGATCAACAGCCTTGTCAAAGGCCACCCAACCTTTCCATCCCATATGAATGGTATCTTGCATGAAGTAAGGTTGATCTCCATCTTTTGAGAAGTCAGCAATATTGGTGAAGCCTTGATTTTCCAATTGATAACGGATTTTAGAAACCGTAGCGTCATACATTTCTTGACTTAGTCCCGTATAAGCCATCCACTTGCTATTAACAGGTGGGATGACAAAGATAACGTTAGTATTTGACTTCGCAAATTGATTTAAGACTAACTGTAGGTCACCGTATTCTTGTGAAACTTCATACGAAAGATTCTTTTGGAAACCTTTAAGTTTACCAATCTTTTTAGCCAAACGTTTCTTATAGAAACGGTCATCGATACCAAAGTCGTTTGACTTGGTATGAGCTTCTGCATCTCTTACGGCAACCTGGTCAAGTGCCTCGTAAGAGAACTTGTCTGGCAACTCTTTAAGATAAGGAAGAACCTTCTTGTCGTAATTTGCATTATTTGATGCTGCAAAAGGACTGAACAAGGCATCTTCTCGCTTATTAAGCTCTGCCATAAATTGAATATAAGTCTTATCAAGAGAATTTAAATCTTGTCCATTAGCCACTTTAAAAAGTTGAGATTTCATAGTAATCTCAGGTTTCATCTCTAAGATACGCTGAGCAGCATATTGAGAATTTGCATCCGTCTGATTTTGACTTAAGAAACTACTAAGTTGGTCGTTATTGTAGAACTGCTGGAAAGCCGCAGAATTGTAACCTTTTTTAGTAAACCACTGTGGTGACAAGACGTAGACTGCTGTCCCATTTTTCAATTCAGGAATCATTTGTTGCATTCCCAAATATTGGTTTAGAGAGGCAGCCCCACGTTGTCCAATAAAATATGGGCGATAGTTACGGTCGTATTTTTCAGCTAAAACAGCTGGATGAAGGGCATCAAAACGCAACCACTCACTAGACCCAAAGAAAGGGACAAATCGATGATTCTTATCAGAAAGAGCTGTCGTCTTATTAATACGGCTCTTAAAGTTCTCAGTTGTCAAGGTTACTGCGTTACGTTTTTCAACCTCATAATTATGTTTTCTGCCTTGAGGGTAGGAAAAAATAACTACTACTACCAAGACTAAGGCACAGATTATAGGGCCAAAAATTTGCCATAAACGCTTAAGCATTGCGAAGCTCCGTTACCCCTTCAACAATCTTATTAGCTGTGTTCCAGTCATCACGACCAAATTCTGAAACTGGCACACGAATATCGAAACGTGATTCCAATTCAACGATAAGCTCAACTGTTCCCATAGAGTCGAGAACACCAGCATCGAAAAGGTCTTCATCCATCATGTCTGAAACATCTTCCATGAAGAGTTCATCAATAATTTCAATAACTTCTGATTTTACATCCATTTTTATAATTCCTTTACTTATTTTTTAGTGAACCAAAGGTCATTCAAGAATCCAGAGAAAATCAAGAATGACAACATAACAGTGTTAAATGTAATAAAGATTCCCAAAGCCTTCGTCCATTTATTTTCAGGAAGTGGCTCAAGACCAGCTTTCTTACGTTCTTTATTAATGGTCTTCTTCTTACGTAACCAGGCATCATTAATTCCTAGACCAATACCATGGAAAATACCATAAGCAATGTAGTACCAGGTAACTCCATGCCAGAATCCCATAACCATCATATTAATGACATAGGCAACATTTGATGTCGTGTTACGATTTTTAAAAACTTTGTTACGCATCAAAACCATAACCAAACGCATAAAGACAAAGTCACGGAACCAGAAAGACAAACTCATATGCCAACGATTCCAAAATTCTTTCAAGTCTCGTGAGATGAAAGGTTTGTCAAAGTTGATTGGGCTCTTGATCCCCATAAGGTTTGATGCTGCCAAGGCAAACATCGAGTAACCTGCAAAGTCAAAGAAGAGATCAAAACCGAAAACATACATGACACCAAGTGTTGGTAAATTAAAGATACCACCCTGAGCCAAAGCTTGCGCTTTCAGTGAAGGCAAGAGCATACTTCCGAAAATCTGAGCCAAAACAAACTTATAGAGGAAACCAAGCATGATATATTTTACAGCTTGCTCCAACATATTCATCAGCTCGTCTCGCTCAGGAATCGCTTGGTAATCTTCGTTAAAGCGTTTGAAGCGATCAATAGGACCACTCGTAAAGGTTGGCATAAAGAGCATGAATCGGAGGAATTCTCCAAGTGTAAACTCTTTTAAGACGCCATCCCGCATCTCGATAATCATACCAACTGACCGGAAGGTCAAGTAAGAAATACCAAGAAAGTTTAAGAGTGACTGAGTACCATTTATCGCAGGCTCTACCTTAACAAAAATCAAGGGAAGGACTACAAGAAATGAGTGTAAATAGAAAACCCATTTATTGTCCTTTTTACTGCGGTAATGTTTGTAGGAATAAACCCAGATGATTTGCCAAACAATATAGAAGAGTAAGGCTAGTAATTGGCTAGCATGTGTTCCTGTCAGAGCGAGAACAATAAAGGCTAGACTGACCAAACATTCATAAATCGCAAAACGCTTTTTATAGAAGAGACCCACAAAGATTGGCAATAGAGCTAATCCAAGATAGATAAAATAGAAGGGGTTACCGTAGGCTTCTAAATGGGGGAGCTGTTTCAAGAAGTCAATCATCGGTTGTTAACCTCACTGATAAGACCCTTGATATCAATTTTCCCATTTGGTGTTAAAGGCAAGCTCTCACGATAGAGGAACTTAGTAGGCATCATGTAAGACATCATGATATCTTCTAAGTCAGCCTTAATCGCCTTGGTGATATCAATTTCACGTTCAAACTGCTCACGAACACCATCCTTAAGAATAACATAAGCCAAGAGGTTCTGAACCTTATGGTCTTTATTGTAACGTGGCACAGCTACTGCTGAATCAATATACTTAGACTTATTAAGGTTTTGTGAAACATCCTCTAGCTCAATACGGAAACCATTAAATTTAATCTGGAAGTCCATGCGTCCACCGTAAAGAAGGAGACCTTCATCAGTCATCGTTCCCACATCACCAGTATGGTAGGCAGGAAGGCCATTAAACTCGAAGAAGGCTTCAGCAGTCTTTTCAGGATTGTTCATATATCCTTTTGAAACTGCTGGTCCTGATACGATGATTTCACCCTGTTGACCATTTGGAAGGATATTGCCATCCTCATCGATAATATAAGTCGGTGAATCTTCCTTGGTATAACCAATCGGCAAACGCTTAAGGTTAGCCAGCATCTCATCAGTTACTGCTACTGCTGATAAGGCTACAGTTGCTTCAGTTGGTCCGTAAGCATTGATTATACGTGCTTCTGGGAAACGTTGGCGAAGCTTTTGAGCAGTCTTGACAGTCAACTCTTCTCCGTCAAAATAGAAATGCGTAATTTCTGGCATCTTCTCTGCATTGAAGTCTTCAGACAACATTGCCATATCTGCAAAAGATGGTGTTGATGTCCAAATGGCAATTGGAAGTGAGAAGATCGTTTCAAAGAGCTTCTTGAAGTCCTGTGTAATGGCTGAAGGAAGCGCATAAAGTGTTCCTCCAAGTGCCAATGTAGGTGCCCAATACATTACTGATAAGTCAAATGAATAAGGCGGTTGAGCCAGCATTTGTGGACGTTTTGGAGTCGCAAATTCCTTGTCCGTAATCATCCAGTTAGTGAAACTAAGGAGGTTATTGTGTGAAATTTGGACCCCTTTAGGCTTACCTGTAGTTCCTGATGTAAAGATGATGTAATAGGTATCATCCCCCTTAACAGGATGAGTCACTTCGTAGCTAGTCTTGCTTTCAAAAGCTGTTGTCACTTGATCCAATGTTAGAATTGGAGCTTGGACTTCCTCAAGTGGGAAGTCATTGATAGCAATAATCAGACTAGGCTCTGCTACTTCAACGATAGCCGTCACGCGCTCAAGAGCTGAGTGACTATCAATTGGAATATAAGCGTGACCAGATTTAGTCAAAGCGACAAAAGTTGCCAACATTTCATACTCTTGACCGCCATAAACCACAACAGGTGATTTTTCTGGAATATCAAGACTATCAATCTTGGCAGCTAGGCTATCCGAGTCAGCTTTTAAGTCACCGTAAGTGTGAACTTCCCCTAAAATATTGTAAACAGGAAAGTCAGGTTGTGATTGAGCAAACTGCTCAATCGTTTCGATCATATCTTTAATTTTTGTATTCGTCATTATTCTTCCTAAAATTCGTTATAGATAAAATTACCTTGACCTTGTCCTAGGTAATTGTAGAGATAAATTAGGGCCATAAAAATGGCGAAATAAAGCAAGGTTTGTCCTAAAAACACTAGGACGTTTTTATGTTTTAACATTCTAATTTTCGATACCTTTTTTTATATAATATCCTCTTTAGTTTACCATCTTATCAGTATTTTTTCCAATAAAAAAGAAAAAATAACTAAATTTCATTTCTTTTTCATTAATAAGCTTCCGTGATAAATGATTGGCTAAAATCATAAAAAACAGAGCTTAAAAGCTCTGTCGGATTTAACTATTTTGTGTCTTTTGGGCCGTCTGCATACGATAGTACATTCCCTTAGCTTGCATCAGTTGTTCATGGGTTCCGTGTTCAACGATATCTCCATTATTCATGACCAAAATAAGGTCCGCATTCTCTATGGTAGATAATCGATGGGCAATGATGAAACTTGTTCGACATTTCATTAATTTAGCGAAGGCCTCTTGAATGAGAAGCTCTGTACGAGTATCGATACTAGAAGTGGCTTCATCCAAAATTAAGATTTTAGGCACATTGACAAATATGCGAGCAATGGTCAAAAGCTGACGTTGTCCCTGAGAAAGGGATTGCCCCGCATCATTCAAGTAGGTGTCGTAGCCTTGAGGCAACTGCTGAATAAAGAAATCAGCATTGGCAGCCTTGGCCGCTGCTATGACTTCTTCACGACTGGCTTCTGGATTTCCATAGGCAATATTATCATGAATAGTGCCGACCTCAAGCCAAGTTTCCTGCAAAACCATCCCAATCTGTTTCCGAAGACTCTCACGGGTATAATCTGTAATAGGTCTACCGTCCAGTAGAATATTTCCCTTGTCCAAATCATAGAAACGCATGAGCAAGTTAATCAAGGTAGATTTTCCCGCTCCTGTAGGACCAACAATGGCAACAGTACTTGCGGCAGGGATATCAATGCTCAAATCCTTGATAAGAGGTTTATTAGGCAAATAGCCAAACTGGACATGGTCAAATTGAAAACATCCCTTCACATCTGCTTCTTCCAAGACCGCCTTACCTGTTTCTGTTATTTCCTCTTCATCCAATATCATATAAAGGCGATCAGCACAGGCCAAAGCACTTTGAAGTTCAGATAGGACAGATGAGATATCATTAAAAGGTTTCGTATACTGAGTCACATAATTTAGGAAGGTGGTCAATTGTCCCACTGTAAAAGCGCCACCCGACATGATTCGATAAGCACCAACACCTGCAATAAGAGCATAGATCAGACTATTGACAAAACGTGTAGCTGGGTTAACCGCTGACGAATAAAAGATAGCACCCTGTGAATAATCAGCATACTTACCATTGACGTCTTTAAAACTCCTAACCATCTGGTCTTGAGCATTTAGACTCTGTACTAAAGCTTCTTGAGTCAAACTTTCTTCAATCAACTGAGTCTGCATGCCTCGCCATTTAGTTTGATTGCGATAGAGTTGATAACTCTTCTTTGCGATAAAACGTGCCACAAGCATTGACAAAGGCGTCATCACTAGAACTAAAAGCATCATGAACCAGTCTAAGCGAGCCATGGTAAAGATTATGACAAAAATAGTCAAAAACCCAACGAAAAATTGGTTAAAGACCATGAGTAGTCCGTTGTTTAACTGATCGCTATCTGTAGTCACACGGCTAACCATGTCTCCAGTTCCCTGACGATCAAGGTAACTAAGTGGCATAGCATGAATTTTCATCATGACTCGTTCACGTAAACTTTCGCTATATGAATAAATTAATCGATTATAAATCAAAGGGTTAAGCCACTGGATTGCACTATTAGCTAAGATAACTACAAGCATCTGCCAAACTAAACGTGACATCAATAGAACGGCGTTCATCTTAAGAACAGCGTCCACTGCATCACCAATTAAGATAGGTAAGTAAACCGTTAAGGCAACTTGAATAATGGTCCCTACAGTTGCTAAGGCAAAGAGGTAGCGCTGACTTAAGATATCTCTACTTAAACGTTTAAGCGTTGATTTATTATTTCTAGCCTTCATCAGCGACCTCCTTTTGATGTTGAGAATAATGAATGTCTTGATAGAGTTTATTTGTGGCAAGCAATTCTTCATGATTACCCAAGCCAACTTGATGTCCCTTATCAAGCACCAAAATTTGATCAACAGCTTTTAGACTATTTGTTCTTTGCGAAATAATAATCAGACTCGTTGATTTAAGATTGTCTCTGATAGCCGCTAGTAAGCGACTTTCAGTCAAGTAATCTAGGGCTGAGGTGGAGTCATCCAAAATCAAGAATGGTGCTGGTCTCATCAGCGCACGCGCAATAGTCAAACGTTGACGTTGCCCCCCCGAAAAATTACGGCCAAATGACTCAACTGGCTCATCTAAACCAAGTTCCTTATCCCTTACAAAATCAGCAGCCTGAGCCATGTCAAGCGCATGCCACAGTTCTTGCTCACTTGGTTCATGGTCAAGTCCTAATGACAAGTTTGAACGAATGGTTCCCCTAAATAACTCAGCTTTTTGCGGGACATAGGCAACCCAAGAACGCCACTCTTTAAGGTTTTTTGGTGATTTTTGATCTTTGAAAATAGCTAATGAACCAATCTGAGGTTGATATAAGTTCATGATTAAGTTTACCAAAGTCGATTTACCTGAACCTGTACCACCAATAATACCTAGTGACTGACCTTGAGTAAGACTTACATGAATCTCTTGGAGTGATGGCGAACTAGCTGTAGGATAGGTAAAGGTCATCTGATCAATAGCTAGCACTGTGGAAGCCTGACTAGAAGTGCGGACTTCTAAAGGTGCCTCAATATCCTCATCTTGGAGTTCAAAAATCGCTTGTACCCGTTTCGCTGAAATAAAGCTTTGATTCAGATTAGTCAACATCATGGCTAATTTAAGGAGCTCCGTCAAAATTTGCAAGAGATAATTGACCAGAGCAATCAGCATCCCTTGAGACAAAAGGCCAGCTTGAATTTGCAGATTTCCTTGCCAAAGGATAGCAATCAAGGTCATATTAACAACCAAGAAAGTCAAAGGACTAATGAGACTTGCTATTACTCCTGTTTTGAGCTGCCACTTCTTCAAGTCTTTATTGACAGTAGTAAAGTTATCTAATTCACGCTCACTCTGATCAAAAGCCCGAATAACCCTCATACCTTCAAGTTGTTGACGCGTATTGGTAACAATTGATTCATTAATTACTCGAATCTTGGCGTATAAAGGATTGACGATGCGACTAGCTAGTACAATAATAAGGGTCAATACCAAGACCATGCCAAGAAACCAAAGGGTCAAGCGTGGACTGATTCGGAATGCCATAATAATGGCTCCCGTCACGATAATCGGTGCCCTCAAAAAGAGCCTCAAAAATTGATTGATGCCCGTTTGGATTTGAAAGGTATCACCAGTCAAACGTGTCACCAAACTTGACGTTCCAATCTCATCCCGCTTTTCCTTTGATAAACGCATGATTTTCGCATACAAATCATTGGTTAAACCTCGGGCATAGCCAACTGCTGCTCTGGATGAAAAATACTGTGCTGAAATAGCAACAACAACCCCAATAACGGCAAGTCCGAACAAGAGAAAAATCATCATAAACAGATGATTTTGGTCTTTATTTGGAATAGTTGTGTCGACAATTCCAGCAATCACTAGAGGGACCAAGAGTTCGAAACTGGCTTCGATTAATTTAAAAACGGGTCCCAGGATACTGTCTTTGATGTATCCTCTAAAATACACTAATAATGCTTTCATTTGTCTTTCCTAAGTTTAACGTCCTTACTCTTAGAGGCGCGAGAACATACGCATCAAAAAGAGATTAAACTGTACTTCCTTAGCGTAGTAAATATTTCCGCCATTTGTATAAAGTTTTCCGCCACCATAGTACATGGCAACCGGTTGGTAATAGGTGTATGTTTGCCCGCTAGTGTTTCCTAGACTCGGAGCAACGACATTTTTAGAGTAAGCCTTTGCGAGTTCGACGGTGTTCACTCCACCATTATCAGCCACATAATCAATATAGGCCTTACCAAAATTATAGGCTTGTACTGCTGTCCAAGGATCCACCTTATGGTGGGCAGCTTCTTCCAGATTTTCCGACAGCACCGTCACCCCTTGACGAATACTTTCTTTTCGATCTGTTATGGAGTTAGTCACCCCTGTAGAACTTTCACTGGACTGCATCACGTCATCTGTCTTCCCCTTGGTTTCTGTGTAGATCATAGCCAGAACCAAATCGACATTGGTTGTATTATCAATGTCGTCCTCTGCCAAAACCTCCTTAACCATGGATTCATAGGTTAAGACATGTTGAATATTGGCATGGATTCGATAGCATTGGATACCTATGATGAGGACTACGACAAAAACCGCCAGACGTCTTATCCATTTAAACATATTATTTATTGATGATATCCTCGATATTTTTGATGAGAATAGAGTAGGTACCATCAGGATTTTGAATAAACTCAACACTATCAGCATCCTGATACACATTATTAGGCACAATTAACTCAATTCCGTTCGATAACGATAATTTTTGATTCTCTAATTTCTTAATTTGACGCGAATGGTCAATATCTGATACCGAGATAGGCTCAGGTATGGCCTCTTTGAGCTCATCAACGAAGGTCAAACGAGCTGTCAAATTATTATCAAAGAGCTGATCTGCCAATTTTTCAGGTGATAACTCTTGGTCTTCTTCCAAATTATTGAAAATAGCAGATTTCATTTTTCCTTGGAAGTTAAAGTCATCCTGATTAAAATTCTCGGCAATCTTCTGGGCAGTGTCTTCAACCATCTTAATCGATTTTTTGACAGATTGTTCAGGCTGGACCTGCAACAGATTTTCAGAGAAATAATTAGCAAAGCTTCCATTATGCTTGATTCGCTTTTCAATCAAATAATACTGCTTACTACTACGATTGATTACCAAAGCTTCATTGGGTGTTTGGGCCGCAGAAGGCAAATTATTTTGTGACAATTGAATAGGATGTTGGCTATCTCCCAAAGAATGAATCAAACTATCCTTGAGAGCAATACGCAAGAAAGCAAAATATTCTTGCCCTTCTTTGTCAAACTGAATAAAGACCAAATCATTGGTCTTTTGATCTTCAGAAATGACAAATTCTTCCTTCCAAAGTTGGGCAATCTTAACTGAACTTTCCATCAAATCATCTCCTATATGACTGATGAAAACATTCTCTGCATCGAAAAAACCACGTTTAGCCTCATCTGAGAAAACTTTAGAGAGTTTCTTTCGAAAATACTCATCTAAGCGTGGCGTTATTTCAAGAGGCCCTTCGGCTAAAACCAGCTCCGTATCATTTGGCGAAAACTGGTGAATGATAATGCGTTTAATATATAAATCTAACATAGTTTTTAATAGAGTGGGAAGGCATCTGTAAGAGCTTTAACTTCTCCACGAATGCGTTCCAAAACTTCAGGTTTATCTTGATTTTCCAAAGCTTCAACCATTAATTCAGCAATTTTACGGCTCTCAGCTTCACCCATACCACGACTTGTGATGGCTGGACTACCAACACGGATACCTGATGTCTTGAATGGAGACAATTGCTCGTAAGGAATACCATTCTTATTCAAAGTAATATTAACTTCTTCAAGAACGTTTTGTGCAACTTTACCATTTTCAACAACTTTAGTAACATCAACCAAGAAGAGGTGATTGTTAGTTCCACCTGAGATAACACGGAAATCTGGATGTTGATTGAAAACGTCAGCCATGGCAGCTGCGTTCTTGATAACATTTTCCCCATATTCCTTAAAGGCAGGGTCAAGTGCTTCTTTAAGAGCAACAGCCTTAGCAGCAATAACGTGTTCCAATGGACCACCTTGCAAACCAGGGAAGACCGCGGAATTCAATTTCTTAGCGATATCTTCATCATCAGTCAAAATCAAACCACCACGAGGACCACGAAGTGTCTTGTGAGTTGTTGTAGTGGTTACATGTGCATGAGGAACTGGACTTGGATGATGACCAGAGGCTACAAGACCAGCAATGTGAGCCATATCTACCATGAGGTATGCACCTACAGCATCAGCAATTTCACGGAATTTAGCAAAATCAATGATACGTGAGTAAGCTGAAGCCCCAGCAACGATGAGTTTTGGTTGTACTTCTTTAGCTTGAGCGAGAATAGCATCGTAATCAAGGAGTTCAGTTTCTTTATCAACGTTGTAAGCCACAAAGTTATAGGTCTTACCAGAGAAGCTAACTGGTGCACCATGTGTCAAGTGACCACCCGCTGACAAATCCATTCCCATAACCGTATCACCTGGTTGAATCAAAGACATGTAAACCGCAGCATTGGCTTGGCTACCTGAGTGAGGTTGCACATTGGCAAATTTTGCTCCAAAAA
>OGYG01001227.1_pt1 | contig 17995 bp, 13 predicted proteins | sample 1576481 | NCBI WGS metagenome assembly OGYG01 (sample SAMEA3541497, study PRJEB24748) | human gut metagenome | biome: human gut; feature: human-associated habitat; material: faeces | place: China | collected 2012 | reverse complement strand
ATGCAGAAGAACTTGTTAAGAAAATGGAAAAGAGCGGAGCAAAAGCTTACCTCGTTAATACAGGATGGAACGGAACAGGCAAACGTATCTCCATCAAAGATACCCGTGGTATCATCGATGCTATCCTGAGCGGAGCCATTCTGAACGCTCCTACAAAGACAATTCCATACTTCAACTTCGAAGTTCCTACAGAACTCCCGGGTGTTGATGCAGGAATCCTTGATCCACGTGACACATATGCAGATGCTACACAGTGGGAAGAAAAAGCAAAAGATCTTGCTGCAAGATTCGTTAAGAACTTTGCTAAATACGAAGGAAATGCTGCTGGTAAAGCACTTGTTGCTGCTGGTCCTCAGGCATAATTTCATAATTGAAAGCAATTTCAGGGGCTGCCGTTTAACGACAGCCCCATAATTTTATATGAAATGAGATGATAACAACATGAGTTGGTACAACGAAGCTATTTTTTATCACATTTATCCGCTTGGTCTTTCCGGAGCACCGAAGCAGAACGACTACAGTACACCGGTACATCGCCTGAACACTCTTCTTCCATGGATTGACCATATTAAAGCAATCGGCTGCACTGCCCTGTACATCGGTCCTCTTTTTGAAAGTGTCGGCCATGGTTATGAAACAACCGATTACAAAAAACTGGATTCCCGTCTCGGAACCAACGAGGATCTGACAGCTTTCGTAAAAGTCTGTCACGAAAAAGGAATCAAAGTTATTTTTGACGGTGTATTCAACCATACCGGACGTGATTTTTTCGCCTTTAAAGATATCCAGAAAAACAGGGAGCATTCTCCATATCTTAACTGGTACTGCAACGTCAATTTCTATGGAAACAACGAATACAATGATGGATTTTCCTATGACAACTGGGGTGGATATAATCTGCTCGTCAAACTGAATCAGCGTAATCCTGATGTTCAGAATTATATCTGTGATGTGATCCGTTACTGGGTTTCTGAATTTGATGTGGATGGCATCCGCCTTGATGCTGCCGATGTCCTTGATTTTGATTTTATGCGTATGCTCCGTCGTACTGCCGAGGAAGTCAAACCGGATTTCTGGCTGATGGGCGAGGTTATCCACGGTGATTACAGCCGCTGGGTAAACGGTGAGACGCTGCACAGTGTCACGAATTACGCGCTTCACAAGGCACTCTACAGCGGTCATAATGACCACAACTATTTCGAGATTGCCCATACGGTCAAATATTTACAGAATATGGGAAATCTCGATCTTTATAATTTTGTGGACAATCATGATGTCGAGCGAATTTATACAAAACTGTCCAATAAAGCGCATTTTACACCGGTTCATATTTTGCTCTATACTCTTCCGGGAGTTCCAAGTATTTATTATGGTTCCGAGTTCGGAATTGAGGGCCGCAAGGAGCGCTCTTCTGATGACAGCCTCCGCCCAGCCCTTTCACTTGATGATTACGAAACTGCTCTGGGAGATAATCCATGTACTGCCCTTATTGCAGCTCTCGGACAGATCAGACAGCACACACCTGCATTAAGTTACGGAAGCTATGCAGAACTGCACCTTACAAACCGTCAGTTTGCATTTGCACGTGATCTGAACGATGTGCGTGTCGTTGTAACAGTCAATAACGATGACAATGCTGCTTCCATGGATCTTCCTGCTGGAAACGCTGTGGAATACATCGGTGCACTGTCCGGTCAGAAAGTCGCTGTACAGGATGGCCGTATCAATGTCACTGTTCCGGCAAACAGTGGCGAGATCTGGGTACCTTCCGGCGATATGCCTGAATATAAGCCATTTAAGGTTGAGATTTCGGTGAAAGAGGAAACAGTAACAGATGAAGAATCCATACCGGCTGATTCTGAAGCACCATCCTCCGCCACAGAACCGGTTCATTTCGATCCGAACAAGTCGCCGGAAGACATGTCTGTTGCAGAATTACAGGCAGCCATCCTTGCCAAAATGGCAAACAACGGTCCGGTTAGCGATCAGATGAAGAAAACTGTCAATGAAAACATCTGGCATGATTCCCTCGTCAACTGGTTAAAGAGTTTCCGTTGATATTCTTTCCTTTTTGAGGCAATGCAAAAAAAGAGCTGCGTACCACCGCGCGATCATAATCTCGTCAGGTACGACAGCTCTTATTTTATAATTTTACGCTCTGTTATTCACACTTCCTGTCAGTCTCTGCTTCATTTCTCCACCGAGCATGGTCACAAATACACTGACTACAAAAACTGCGATGCAGCGATCGAGATAATCGGTCAGGAACTGAACTACAAAAATGCTTCCGGTCAGGCCAAGTGGTGTATGTGAAAGAAGCTGCACCAGAATTGAAGATCCGGAAGAAGTAACTCCGCCAAACAGCACTGCGTTGATTACAGAACTTACCACTGTTCCCGGGACAGTGATCATTGCAGCTGCCGCCAGCACTTTTACTCTCTTTACAGACAGTTTGCGAAATACAAGACCACTCATAATACCGGTGATCATTCCTACCGGTGCAAAATACAGGGAATAAATATCGACTGTCATTCCCATGAAGATTCCGCTGATCAGATTTGGAAGCATTCCAAACCATGGTCCCAGAAGTGCACCGGTCAGAATCGTACCAATGCTGTCCAGATAAACCGGAAGTTTCAGAAGAAGTGCGATCTGTCCTCCGGCAATATTGATTCCGACTGCCAACGCTACCAGACAGATCTGATAGGCATTGATCTTGCTGCCGGCAGTATTTTTCTTTGAGTTATTTACGTTGTTCGCTTCCATGTTTGCGCTCATTTTTCTTCCCCTTTCACAGTTCATGCAGAAGTTTTAATTCCTCGTCGTTCCATTTGCTGCCATCTTCTTTCTTAAGCACACGTTCCATAAAGAAGCGAAAAAACTTCTCCGGATCCGTCTCTGTAAGAATATGACTGTTCGGTTCTTTTTTCCAGAAATCCATAGAATCTACTACCGTCTGTCCACGACAGATACCATCGGTTGCAACGGCTGTAAAGCTGTCAAATCCACTGCACATTGACCTGTCAATGAAATATGCCACTGCAAGTGGATCATTGATCACGCATCCGATAATGCCTTCCTGCACCCAGTGAAAATCCATATAAAATCCTGTGATTTTGCGGATGAACTCACCATTTTCTTTGTCGAGGCGGCACATATATTCCAGACGATTCGGTGTCAGCACGATTTCTCTGGTGACATCCAGACCGATCATATGAATGATATTGCCTTCTTTTTCAAAAAGATCATATACAATGGCAGCCGCATCCGGGTCACACCAGTAATTGTACTCCGCCACCGGTGAACAGTTTCCGTGACTTCTGAAATTGCCTCCCATAGACACCAGTTCTTCTACATTTCGGATAAGGTGTGGCTTCTTCGAAAATACTTTTGCAAGATTTGTCATCGGACCAAGAGCAATGATCGAGATCTTTTCTTTTTCCAGAATCTCTGTCAGAAAATCCACCGCACTCTGCTTCTCACACCCGCTGGAAACTTCCGGGAGAAAACTTTCCCCAAGTCCGTCCATGCCATGTGTATCACGTGCATCGATATATTCTTCCCGAAGTGGTGCATCTTCTCCGATATAGACCGGAATATCCAGTCTGTTTAACTGTCTGAGGACTTTTTTCGCATTGACTGCTCCCATATCAGAAGGTACATTTCCTGATACAGTCGTAATCGCCACAATCTCCAGCTCCGGAGAATTGACCGCAAGCATGATGGCAAGTGCGTCATCGATCCCCGGATCACAGTCTATAATAATTTTGCGCATAAAAAAACTTCCAACCTTTCCCTTTTCTATGTAAAAATCCTCCACAGAAAAGGTATCAACGATCGGAAGATACCTGAATGACCTAGTTTTTTATACTGGGAGGGTTTCGAACCAGTTATTTAATTTCTATGAAACTTTCTGTAGTATAACAAAAGAATTCCCGAAATGCAAGTCTATTTTGTAAAACAATCCTGCATTCCGGGCATTTAGTTACTGTTCACAGATAGTATCCTGTGAACAGTAACAGCGTTTATTCTTATTCAAACAGTTTCTTTACCATCTCTGCATCGAATGTTACAGAAGATACATGATTGACTTCAATCTGATACAGTGCATTTGCTGCAATGTGTTCAGCCGCCTGTTCAAGATCACGGATACCGGTCGTATCGGCAAACTGCTCAATGACTGCATCCAGACCGTCCGGTGCCACCACACACTCTTCCGCTTTCAGGCTCATTCGTTTCAGGACTTTCGGAAGAGCAAATTTCGAAAAGATCACTTTCTTTTCTTCTGCTGTGTAATCCGGAAGTTCAATAACCGCAAAACGGGACATTAACGGTGCACTGATCTGTGCCTTGTCATTTGCTGTGGCGATCGGATATACACCGACGGTCGGAACCATACATTCCATATAGTTGTCTGTAAATCCGAGATTGTCAAGAAGCGTCAGAAGGACATCGGCCGGGTTGCCGTTTCCTTTGCCATTCGTCGCCTTGTCAAGCTCATTGATGATAAATACCAGATTTGATTCACCCGCCATAGAAAAAGCTTCCATGATGATACCCGGCTTTGCATTTGCATAAACACGAGAACTTCCTGTCAGCTGCTCTGGATCGTTGATAGAACTCATGTCAAGTGTTGTCCATGGAAGTTTCAGAATACGTGCCACAGCATAGGCAATCTGGGACTTACCGGTACCTGCCGGGCCTACGAGAAGCAGACCATATGCCGGAAGGGTGTGTGTACGGTTGATCTGGATGATCGTCTCAATGATTCTCTGTTTTACTTTTTCCATTCCATAGAGTTCTTCGTCGAGAATGCGGCGTGCCTCTACCGGATCAATGGATTCGAAATAATTGTTTTTCCACTGAATGTTCATCATAATGGACAGAGCTCTCTGTGCATGTCTCCGCTCTTCCTGCGAAACTTCATGAGAACGTGCCACTGCAAGGTTTCTTCTTGCCCAGAGGCGGATGTTGTCCGGCATGGTTCTTCCGGCACAGGTCATAAAGTCCGTAATACTCTGTATACTGGTGAGTTTCATATCGTCACCATCTTCATCTTCCTCATCGTTTTCCGGAAGTTCCGCCGGTGCATTACTTGCAAGAAGTCGTTCGATCATAAACTGCAGGAATCCATCCTCTGCAGAAAGCTTCGTTCCGCCTCCAAATGCTGTCTCACGAATCTTATAAACCGCATAACCCCATTCATTATTCTGTCCCGATAATCGTACACTGATATGATTTTCGCCAAGCCATTTTACAAGGCTCACAAAACGTGCATCGATCTTTAAGATATCTGCCGGAAACACGCCATCATCCTCTTTAAACTCGAAGGATGATTTCTGGTTTGGGTTGGAAAATACACCACAGGAATGATGTTTCCACTGACGGTTTCTGTTCTCAATAACCAGAATCGGTTTTTCTGCTGAAGGTACTTTTTCATTGGACTGGAACGTCGTATAAGTACATTCCGGATCTTTCTTCTCTGTTTTTGTATTGCTGAAATCAAATACTGGCATAATAAACTGTTACTCCTCTTTTAGTATTTATAAAATTCACCTGTACATACATCATAGATGCCTCGCGGTGTAATACGAATCTCCGGAATGACCGGAAGCGCCATAAATGACAGTGTGATAAATGGTGCGATTCCATCCGGTACACCCATTTCATGGGCTTTTTCAATCATTCTTTTCAGTTTGATGTGACTATACCGGAAACCGGCATCACTCATCAGTCCCATCACCGGTAATTCCAGTGTATCAAAAACCTTATGGTCTGCAATAAGCGTATAGCCTCCCTGCGTACGGATCAGTTCCTGTACCGCAAGTGCCATATCCTGATCATTGTCACCTATCACGATAATATTGTGAGAATCATGTGAAACACTGGACGCAATCGCTCCGCCGCGGATTCCAAAGCCACTTACAATACCCACTCCCGTTTTACCGGTTGCTTTGTGACGCTCGATCACCGCAATTTTCTGATAATCCTCATCTGCCCGGAACACACCCGGTCCGTCAAATAGCTGAACTCTTTTACGGACAGTTGTAATCTCACCTTCCTGCATTTCAATTACATAAAAACTTCCGTCTGGTGATTCCAGTGTCAGATCATCTACTGTAAAGTTTCCGACATGAACTGTATTTTTTAATTCAGCCGGACATTCTCTTATCGTAATCTCGCTGTCCTGATCGATTCTCTGTCCGTTATAATAGACATCATAAATTGTCATATTTTCAATATCATCCAGAACCAGAAGATCCGCCTGATATCCTGTTGCAACTGCACCAAGTCTTCTGAGTCCATAACATTTCGCAGAATTGATCGTCGCCATGCAAATAGCATCGATCGGATCCATGCCGAGCTTTATTGCCTTACGTACATTATGATCGATATGTCCTTCTTGTTCAATATCTTCGATATGTTTATCATCGGTACAGAAGCAGAAGCCTTCTCCGTTCATCTGATGCCTGACAATGCCGGATACAATTGCCTTGAGGTTTCTCGCCGCACTGCCTTCACGGATATGTACCGTCATTCCACAGCGCCGCTCCTGCATTGCATAGTCAAAATCCGAACACTCATGATCTGTCGTGATTCCAGCCATCACATAAGCCTGCAAATCCGCTTCAGCCAGAAACGGTGCATGCCCGTCTCTCACCCTTTCTCTGAACAGATCCAGTTTGCTGTGCATGGCTTCATCAGCATTCACTACAGATATATAGTCCATTACTTCTCCCAGTCCCAGTATTCTTCTGTTGCCAAGATACGGTACCATATCCTGTGCAGTAATGGTACATCCATTGTCGTCAATTGCAGTTGCCGGTACGCAGGATGGCATCATCACAAACACATTTGCCTCTACATCTTCTGTCTGATTCAGGATATAATCAATACCCTTTAAACCGGACACATTTGCAGATTCATGCGGATCCACAATAAACGTCGTTGTCCCATGGCGGGCAGCCACTGTTACAAGCTCTGCCGGTGTCACAAGGGTTGATTCCAGATGCAGATGACTGTCGATCAGTCCCGGACAGACGTACCTGCCTTCCAGATCAATTTCTCTTTTTCCTTCGTAACTTCCGATTCCTGAAATCAGACCATCTTCTATCGCAATGTCCCCTTTCAGGATCTCTCTGGTAAAAACATTCACAATACGGGCATTTTTCAGTACAAGTTCTGCTTTTTCCAGTCCACGGGTAACTTCTGAACATTTTTGATACTTCTGTAACTTCATAAGCCCACTCTCCTTTTATTCTGCTTTACCTTGTTTTTAAATTCTGCCAGTGCTTCATGCACCTGATTTCTCAATCCAGCTTAATGCCTGCCAGCGCCTGTGCAAATGCATTATTTACCGGCTCTGCCGCCTCTTTTTGCTGCTTTTTCAAATATTTCTGCACGTCTCTTTTATTTACGCCTGCGCCTTCTTTTGCACGTCTTGCCTGGAAGGAAGAAAGCTTTTCTTTATAGCCGCATGCACATACGAAAGTTTCTTCTTTTCCTTTGACCAGCATCTCCATACGTTTGTGGCACTTCGGACAGCGCGCATTGGTCGTACGGGAAATAGTCTCTCTGTATCCACATTCTCTGTCCTGGCATACCAGCATCTTACTGTTTTTACCATTTACTGCAAGAAGACGTTTTCCACAGTTCGGACAGATTTTATTTGTCAGATTGTCGTGACGGAATGTACCTGTTCCTGTCTTGATCTCACCAACAATTTCTTCCGTATATTCCCGGATTCCGTCAAGAAATACTTTTTGCTTCAGCTTTCCCTTTGAAATATCAGAAAGTTTCTTTTCCCAGTCTGCTGTCAGCTCCGGTTTCTTCAAGTCTTCCGGTACCAGTTCCAGAAGCTGTTTTGCCTTCGATGTCAGATAAATCTCATTTCCACGTTTTTCCATAAGGAATGTGTGAAATAGTTTCTCAATGATATCGGCTCTTGTGGCAACAGTACCAAGTCCGCCGGTCTCTCCCAGCGTCTTTGCCGCCTGTGAGTCTTTCGTCGACATATATTTTACCGGATTTTCCATCGCAGCAAGAAGTGTTGCCTCGGTAAAATGTGCCGGTGGTTTTGTCTTACCGTTCGTGAGCCTTACACTATCTATATGGATCTTTTCTCCTTTGCGGAACACCGGAAGTTTCTGGTCTTTCAGTGCATTGTCCTCCGTATCTTCTTCCTGCATTCCCTCTTCATAGACGTCTTTCCATCCGGCACTTACAACTGTTTTTCCGTTTGCTGCAAAAGTCTGTCCTGCTGCCTTTGCTTCAAGAGAAGTCTGCTCATATTCAAATGCAGGATAAAGCACACTTAAGAACCGGCGCACGACCATATCATATATTTTGCGTTCTTCGTTCGTCATATGATCGAGCTGTACAAACTGTTCTGTCGGAATGATTGCATGATGGTCACTGACCTTTTTATCATCCACGAAACTTCTGTTTGTCTGAATCGGTTTGCTGATCAGTACTCCGGCAAGCTTTCTGTACGGGCCTGTTCCACATGCTTTCAGACGTTCTTTGATCGTCGGTACAACATCCTTTCCGATATAACGTGAATCCGTTCTCGGATACGTAAGGACTTTATGATTCTCATAAAGCCGCTGCATGATGTTCAGCGTTTCTTTTGCGGAAAACCCGTATTTCTGGTTTGCTTCTCTCTGCAGCGTAGTCAGATCATACAAGCCCGGTGCATAAATTTTCTTCGGTTTCTTGTCTACAGAAATGATTTCCAGTACACCGTCTGAAATATTTTTGCTGATATCTTCTGCACGATCTTTCTGGAATGTACGGTAACTGCCGCTTCTGGTATCCTTCCACGTCCACTGTATACCTCCGGCATGCAGAACAACGCCATAATATTCTTCCGACTGGAATTTACGGATTTCTTCTTCTCTTCCTGCAATGATCGCGAGTGTCGGTGTCTGCACCCTTCCGCACGAAAGCTGTGCATTATGCTTACAGGTCAGAGCTCTCGTGCCATTGATGCCGACCAGCCAGTCCGCTTCTGCTCTGGCTACTGCCGCACGATAAAGATTATCGTATTCCCTGCCATCCTTCAGATTGTGGAAACCATCACGTATTGCCTTATCTGTCACAGATGAAATCCACAGACGTCTTATTGGCTTCCTGCAGCCTGATTTATCCAGAATCCAGCGCGCAACAAGCTCACCCTCTCTGCCTGCATCCGTTGCAATGATGACATCTCCGATATCCTTTCGAAACAGCTGGGTCTTAACTGCCTGATATTGTTTGGATGTCTGGCGGATGACCACGAGTTTCATCTTCTCCGGCATCATCGGCAGAGTTTCCATATCCCATTTCATATATTTCTTATCATATTCTTCAGGATCTGCAAGCGTCACAAGATGTCCAAGTGCCCATGTCACCACGTATTCTTTCCCTTCCAGAATTCCGTTTCCCTTCTGGTTACAGTGGAGAACTCTCGCAATATCCCGTGCTACAGATGGTTTCTCTGCAATTACCAATGACTTCATAGATGTTCCTCTTTCTCAAGTTGATATTTTCTGAATTTTCTTTGATGTGAGTATACCATATCCCACACAAAAAAGGAAGATAACTACTCTTCCTTTCAATGATAATAAATGCCTGAAATATTTGTAAATTTCTGTCGGTCATGCTATGATAAACAGGAACGTAAGGGAGGAAATTATGTACTATTTTATCGTAAATCCTAATTCCCGCTCAGGAAAAGGTGCCCTGATCTGGAAAGGACTCGAAGGCATCTTAAATGAGCGAAATGTCGAATATAAAACATTTTTTACAGAATACAGGGGGCATGCCGTTCTTCTGTCTGAGTCCATTACTTCCGATGCTGCCCCGGAAAGCCCTGTAACCCTCATTGCAGTCGGAGGAGACGGCACGATTCAGGAAGTATTAAGCGGTGTACGCGATCTGTCATATATCACTTTCGGTTATATTCCCACCGGATCCGGAAACGATTTCTGCCGCGGAATGAAACTTCCGGCAGAACCCGGTGAAGCCCTTGATCTGATTCTTTCCGGCTGCCGGCCACATCCGATGGATGTCCCGGTACTCACCTGCGGTACGGGAAGCAGCCACTTTGCAATAAGCTGCGGAATTGGTTTCGATGCCGGTGTATGCCATGAAGTCAGTGTCACACCGATGAAAAAAGTTCTTAACCGTATCGGACTCGGAAAGCTGGTCTATCTTTTTGTTGCATTAAAACAGCTTCTTTTTCTGAAACCATCTCCTATGACACTTGTCATGGACGATGACAACGTGCAGCAATTTTCCAAAGTATATTTTACTGCGGTCATGAATCAGAAATACGAAGGCGGTGGATTTAAATTTTGTCCCAATGCCAGTCCATCTGACGGATATCTCGATGTCATCGTAGTCGACAGTTTAAGCAAACCCAAAGTCCTGTGTTGTCTTCCGACAGCATTTTTCGGAAAACATACAATTTTTCACGGTATCCACATTTTCCGCTGCAAAAAAATAGATATCTACAGCGATCTCGCACTGCCGGTGCACAAAGACGGGGAATCCGCCGGAATCCTGAAAGAATTTTCCGTATCGATTGGAGCTGCCCAGGTGCGCATGATCTCATAATTTACTGTAACGTAAAAAACTTCTGCCGGTCACTCAGCAGAAGTTTTTTGATTTTAGTTAAATCCGTAGAATTTCTGACATATTTTATACGCAGCCACAAACATCTTGCGGCCTCCTCTGCCCGGCAGGTTTGCCGCACGGCCGAGGATGCTGTAACGCAGTTTGTGATAGAGCCACAGATCCTGCTCACGAATATAATCCAGCAGTTCTTTTTTCTTATCGAGGGCTTCCTGTGTGCCGGCACGAACCAGCATAATAGAAGAAACTGTCGTAATGATATCCAGATAACTCAGCATATATTTCTTTACGTGTTTGTTGTCAAACTGACAGTTATGGAAAATATCTGCCATCAGTTTATTTACTCTGATCTGCTGGTCAATTCTCTTTATCATGACCTTTTCGTTTACAGACTGGTCATCTCTTCCGATAAAGTAACGATAAAAATTCACATCCAGATAATACATTTTCTTCACAAACGGAAGCGGCTCAAACGCAAAGATGTTGTCCACATAGAATGTATGCTTCGGAAGTTCCATTCCACATTCATGCAGAAGTTTGGTACGGTAAATGATCGAATGCATCAAAAGGTATTTACCTTTCGACATATGCACGCTGTCCCATCCGAAAATCTCATTTACCGGCAGGCAATGACGGTACTGCATAACTTTCTTGCGGGCTGCCCCCTGCTTCTCATAAACAAAATTGCTGATCAGCATATCCACGGTCTCCGGTCCACGCACGAGTTCTCCCAGTGTATGAAGAATCTTTGCATAAGCTTCTTCATTTACCCAGTCATCGCTGTCTACAACCTTGAAATAAAGACCTGTGGCATTACGGATGCCGGCATTAACAGCTTCTCCGTGTCCGCCGTTTTCCTGATGAACTGCCTTTATAATCGTCGGATATTTCTCTGCGTATGCATCTGCGATCTCTGCAGTACGGTCGGAAGATCCGTCATTTACTACAAGAATCTCCACATCTTCTCCACCCTTTAAAAGAGACTCGATACATTTTTCCATATATGCTTCTGAATTATAACAGGGAATTGCAATACTCAGTAATTTCATTTTCCTGATTTCTCCTTCATGTATTTTATATACGCTCTGAAAGCAGACGGTATCGCATACTGCTTTTCAGACTGTTTCTTTTCTGTAAAAATAAACGATGATTCCTTCCGTTCTTCCAGCGAAGACACACGGATACGGTAACCGGTCATTCTCCATTCTATGTGAGAAAAAATATGCTTTGCCTCTGGCAGTACTTCAATATACAGCGGCTCCAGTGCCATTTCTTTAACCCTTTCCAGAGCCTCGTCCATACTCAGATGGCCTTCGGCATTTGGCAGTTCATAAAGTCCTGCCAGAAGTCCTTCCTCTGGTCTTTTATGAATTGCAGTACGCTCACCGTCCTGAATCACAAAAACCGTTCTGTTTTCGATGGTGCGTTTTTTCTTCGGTGCTTTTACCGGAAGTTCATCAACTGTCCCGTGATGATATGCCCTGCAAAATTCCGCAATCGGGCATTCCGTACATCTCGCCGGTCCGTTGGGTACGCATACCACTGCTCCGAGCTCCATCAATGCCTGATTAAAATCTCCCGGTGCTTCTTTCGGCATGATCTCCAGCAGTTTCTCTTCGACCTGACGACGAACAGATTGTTTCATGATATCCTGACGGTCCTCGGTGATCCTGGAAAAAACACGAAGGACATTACCGTCAACTGCCGGAACAGGAATATCATAAGCGATTGACGCGATTGCACCTGCTGTGTAACTCCCGATTCCCTTAAGTGCAAGCAATTCCTCATAAGATGCCGGCAAAATACCACTATATTCACTAACTACAGTCTGTGCTGCGTTCTGCATATTTCTTACCCGATTATAGTACCCCAATCCTTCCCACAGCTTCATAAGCTTCTCTTCGGGGCATTCTGCAAGAGCTTTCACATCCGGAAGTTCTCCGATAAAACGAAGAAAATACGGCTTCACTGCTTCTACTCTGGTCTGCTGGAGCATGATTTCCGACACCCAGGTATAATAGGCATTCTTCTGATCTCTCCATGGAAGGATTCGTTTATTTTGTCTGTACCAGCTAATAAGCGGCTGTACAATCTCATTCAGCATAAAGTCCTCCGGATCTGATGGAATCATTGTCTCGGGATTTTGCCATATTCATGGCAAAACACCTCGCGGGATATTACCTGTGAACAGTAACAAGTATAACATAAATCCCGCCAAAAGACAGTTGATTTTTTTTATTATAACAGATAGAATATCAAACATGGTAATATAAATAACATTTCAGAAGAATTTATCGAAAGGATTTGTACTATGGACAGCATCATTTTTGACGTAGACGGTACTTTGTGGGACTCCACAGAAGTCGTGGCAAAAGCCTGGAACAATTATTTACAAAAGGAAGAACATATGAATATCACTTTTACAGCAGACCAGCTCAAGGCTCTCTTCGGAAAGCCTCTGGCAGAAATTGCTGCCCTGATTTTTCCTGAACATCCTGTGGATGAGCAATCTCGCCTGATTGATGGATGTTGTGAAGCAGAGCACGCATTACTTCATATTACCGGTGCTCCTCTGTACGAAGATCTGGAAAAAGCTCTGCAGATTCTGTCCGCAAAATATCCTCTTTATATTGTCAGCAACAGCCAATGTGGTTATATTGAGCTTTTCCTTGAAAAAAACGGTTTCGGCAAATATTTCCGGGGACATCTCTGCAATGGAGATACCGGACTCGATAAAGGTTCCAATATCCGTCAGATTGCTGACCAGAATGGTTTAAAATCCCCTGTCTATATTGGAGATACCATGGGGGACTTCGAAGCATGCCGTAAAGCCGGAGTTCCTTTTATTCTTGCCGAGTATGGTTTCGGAAAAGTACCAGAACCAGATATGCGAATCAGCAAACCGATGGATCTGATAACACTGTTTTGCTGATACCCAGACATCCGTGATTGTTTACACTTACACATAATGCGAAAAGAGCATGGAAGATTCGATTTCGATTTCTTCCATGCTCTTCTTTTGTGTAAGCATCAATTTATTTTTAGATTTTCTGTAATTATTTTTTCTTAGCACATTTGGTTTTCAGATAGAATACCAGCCATGCAAGAATTGCAAGCAGTACAACAATGTAAGCAACTTCTGCTGCAAGGCTCGTCGTATAGCTGTCTATAAGGGTTGCCACACCGATCAGAAGCAGGGCAACACCTGATCCCCATGTCATTTTTTTCTCATCGTATTTTTCTTTGCGGAGCTTTGCATTGCCGCCTTTCAACAGGATGTCTCCATGTCCTGTCAGAAGCATGACTCCGGCAACCAGTGCGATTACGGCCAGAATAAGGCCAAAAGATTTGTCCATCATAATTATTCTTTCTCCTGTGTTTTAGTAGAAGCAGACGATCGGCACATCATACTGTATCAGATTATACAGAACACCCGCATTTTCCGGTGGCATGTTGATACATCCGTGTGAACCGTCTGTCAGGTAAATATCTCCGCCAAACTCATCTCGCCATGAAGCATCGTGGAATCCGATTCCGCCATCAAACGGCATCCAATATTCAACCTTTGATTCGTACTCGTAAGTACCATCTGCCTTCATGGTTCCTCTGAGTACATCCGGGCTCTTCTTATAATAGAGTGTAAAGATACCGGCATGTGTCTGACGATCTGCGTAACTCATATTACCGGAAACAAAATCAGATTCAAAAATGTCGGCTCCGTTCTGATAATAGTACATATGCTGTTCGCTTAAATCAACTTCAATATAAGTATTACCAAGATCATTTACTCCGTAGGCATTTGCTGTCTGTGAGAAGACCGGCTCTCTCGTCGTCTGCGTACCAGACTGAATCTCCTTACTCAGCTGCGCTGTCTCCGCGCTCTGGTCAATCTTCCATCCGTATACGGAACTGGATACATAAACTGTTCTGCCGCTTGTCGTCTGGAATTCTCTCTCCGTACCGACTGTATCATAAGTTGCTGCAAGCTGTGCCACGTAATCAGCCACATGCTGCTGGAAAGAATTGTCATCCCATACAAGCTGGCCCTTCTCGTCAAACTGCAGCCAGTCTTTGATGGTATTGCCATCGAGCGTTTCTGTACGGTCACCAAAAGTATAAGTAATACTTGCTCTCGTGTAGTTATTGCATGCTTCCAGAGCAGACTGCAGTGCCTGATCATTCTGTGTAACATCAGCGCTGACATATGCTTCCGGTGTATCCGCAAAATTAACACTTGTCTGTCCGGACTCAACAGCCGCATCCAATACCTGATATGCCTGCTTGATATTAAGCTTGCTTCCTTCCGTCTCCGGAACGATCACAAACTGTCCATCCTGAAATGCCACATATGCGTTCTCCGGTGCTGTCTGATTCTCTGCCTGGGCACAATTCAGTGATTTGAGCTGTTCCTGAAGTTTGGTCTTGTTGTAACCTGTATTCTCGGAAACAGTATAGCTCTTCTGCTCATACATACCCTTAATCCACTCATATGGCTTCTGCTGCTGCAAAAGTTTCAGTACTTCTCCGGTAGAAAGATACTGATAATCAATCTGATCTCCGGTAATTGTCTGCGGATCCACTCCTCTTGAAGAAACTTCGATAGAATAATCTTGAAATTTCTGCCTGAACAGATTTTCTACTTCATATGCTGTCATCTGTGAACAGTTCACACCATTGATCCATGTGCCTTCAAAAAATCTGTCGGAAAAATAATAGCTTGCCGCTGCATAGGCACAGCCACCAACCACAAGCACCATCAGAAGCAGAAGACCAAAGATACGACCACCTTTGTGTTTCTTTTTTCTTCCTTTCTTTTTCTGTGCCGGCTGTTCATCCATATCATCTACCGGAACATACACAACCGGACCGGGACGTGCCGATTTATGTCTTGCAGGATGAGGTCTCTCCTCATACACTGCTTCGGCCTCATCATACGGTTCTGTATCTTCTATGGATTCTTCGTCATCCTCAGTAAATTCTTCACCATCATCAGGATTCTCCTCGTCCGGCTCTGTATCTTCATACTCTTCTCTTGAATCATCATACTCGCCCAGATCATCCAACCCTTCATCGTCGTCCGGTGGATCTGTCAGTCTGTCCATAACCGCATCAATACGTTCTTCCATATCTGTGCGCTCATCCGGTGCCCCTTCACCGTCAGATAATCTATCCTTAATTTCTTTGTTACTCATTTATTATACTCTCCTGAATATCAATACCTGCGTCTAATCACCCATATCATAACATTTCCAGATAATTTTCCTGTAACGTTTCTATTATAACATACTTCTGTATTTTTGCATCTTAAATTATCTCTTTTTTTATGAAATGTCAAATTTCTGTCACCGACATTCAAAGCGCGGGATACATTTCTGCAGCCCGCGCTTCAAATACTCAATTATTTTGTAACTTTTATGACAGTTCTGTATACCGCCCTTCCTGCTTTTACTGTAATCACAGCACTTCCTGTTCTTATTCCTTTTACTCTGCCCCTTGCATCTACAGTTACAATTCATTTATTGGAACTTGCATAGATTATTCTGTCCTGGCAGGCAGTACAGATCTGATGACGTTTTTCTGCTTTTCCACAGTTTCCTTTGATATCAATAACAGTTTCCCAGAGATGACTGCATTTTTCGGATTTGTATCAATGAGCTCTTTCAGTCGAATCTGTGTGGAGTACTCTCTCTCTGCCTGAACATAAATCTGCGTTTCTGCACTCCAGAGAGGATTTTCTTCATCATCTTTGTCTTTTGAAATCACTCTTACGCCGACAAAAATTTCCTGATCCTGAACGTCTTTTGCCTTAATCGTCAGTGTATTGCCTTTGATATTTACATATTCAACAGCGTTTTTATCATAAGAATCTTCTATCAGTTCAAACTCATATTTCGAAAAAAGACATCTGTTACAGAAATATTGAAAATTCCTTTCTGCTGATTTCCATGGATATCTGTATAAGTAACTTCAATTTTTGTCCCTCCCGGAACAGATTCCAGTGTTGCTCCAAAATTAATATAATATTCTTCAATATCTTCTTTACCTGAAAGATCAGCCCGACACGTGAATACCTCTGTTCCGTTTATTTTTATGTATGCCCGTGCTTCAAACCAGTATTCGTCTCCTTTGTTCGCGCTTAACCATCTACATGCTTCCTGCCTCTTCTGCTGCAAAAATTTCTTCTTCATTTTCTGATGTTTCCTGCTGCACCTGCACATCCATCTCATCTGCAAGTACCGTAAAGGAATTTCCCGTGTTTCGAGACTTTTTTTGTGCATTTTCAACAGTTTCAAAACGCAAATTTAGGTAAAAAAGACCCCGGACAATTCTGGCAATCTATATTGTCAATTGCCTGAATCATCCGGGGATTTCATTATTTGCGTATATTCAGATTATTTTTCGATCAGAAGGCTTTCCCCTGTCATGTCTGCCGGCTGTTCCATTCCCATAAGCTGGATCAGTGTAGGAATGATGTCTGCAAGGCATCCGTTCTCTCTTAAGGTGTATTTCGGATCTGCATTTACGAGGATGAACGGAACCGGGTTTGTTGTATGGGCGGTCCACGGTTCACCTGTCTCATAATCGATCAGCTGCTCTGCGTTACCGTGGTCAGCGCAGATGAACATCTGTCCGTCAACTTCTTTGAGAGCTTCTACTGCTTTGCCCACGCAGCCGTCAACAGTCTCGATTGCCTTTACTGCTGCAGCCTGTACACCGGTATGACCAACCATATCCGGGTTTGCAAAGTTGATAATGATCACATCGTATTTGTCAGATTTGATCGCATCTACAAGTTTATCGCAAACTTCCGGTGCGCTCATTTCCGGCTGAAGATCATAAGTAGCAACCTTCGGAGATTTTACAAGGATTCTGTCCTCACCTTTGTTTGGCTCTTCTACGCCACCGTTGAAGAAGAAAGTAACGTGAGCGTATTTCTCTGTCTCAGCGATACGAACCTGTGTCATATCGTGAGCTGCAAGGTATTCGCCAAATGTATTCTGAAGCAGTACTTTGTGGAATGCAACCAGTTTGTTCTGGATCGTCTCATCGTAGTCTGTGAAGCAAACATATGTGAGGTCAAGTTTCTTTGCTCTCTCGAAGCCTTTGAACTCATCATCACAGAATGCTCTGGTAATCTCACGCGCACGGTCAGGACGGAAGTTGAAGAATACAACGGAATCTTTATCCTGAATGGTTGCAACCGGTTTGCCGTCTTTTTCGATTACAGTCGGAAGTACGAATTCATCTGTCTTGTCAGCATCGTAGGAAGCCTGAACTGCAGCTGCTGCGTCTGTACCTTTGACACCTTCGCCTTCAGTCAGTGCTTTGTATGCAAGCTCTACACGATCCCAGCGGTTATCTCTGTCCATTGCATAGT
>OGYG01001224.1_pt1 | contig 18036 bp, 16 predicted proteins | sample 1576481 | NCBI WGS metagenome assembly OGYG01 (sample SAMEA3541497, study PRJEB24748) | human gut metagenome | biome: human gut; feature: human-associated habitat; material: faeces | place: China | collected 2012 | reverse complement strand
TTCTGCATACGCTCGTAGTTCCAAGAACCCTGAAGGAACTGATGACGAAGAGCAACAGACATACGGTCTTTCTTAGAAAGCTGAATCTTATTCTCCATTAGTTTCACGCTCCTTCAGAATTAGTAGTTGTCAATAATATCGCCGAGCGGATCACCAGATCCGCCACCTGCGCCGCCACCCTGCTTAGCAAGGTCTTTAAGACCAATGTAGAGAATAGCAAGGCAAACACCAATAACACCAAGAGCAATAAGAGTGAGCTGGTTAATAGCAGCAAAGACAAAGCCAAGAGCAAAGAACGGCCAAACCTCACGAGTAGCCATCATGTTAATGACCATTGCGTAACCAACAGCAGCAACCATGCCGCCGCCAACTGCCATACCGCCAGTGAGCCACTTAGGCATTGCGTTTAGAGCATCAGTGACAATAGCTGGGTCAATGAAGCAAAGAGCAGCTGCAGGAACAGCAATACGTGCGCCCTGCATAAAAATGGCTGCGATGTGCCAACGCTCGATTGCAGCAAAATCGCCCTTCTCGGCAGCTGCGTCCATTGCGTGGACAATACCAGTTGCAATAGTACGAGCAATCATGGTGAGGAACAGGCCTGCTACGGACAGAGGAATTGCAAGTGCAATAGAAGTGTTAATAGCAGCGGTGGTGTCAGTATCTCCACCATTCAGTGCCAAAACCATAATAATTGCGGATGCAACAGATGCCAAAGCTGCGTCTGGTGCAACTGCAGCTCCGATGTTTGCCCAACCAAGAGCAATCATCTGAAGAGAACCGCCGAGGATAATTCCCTCAGCAGGGTGACCAGTCACAAGGCCAATCAGTGAGCAAGCAACCAGGGGCTGGTGGAACTCCCACTGGTCAAGAATACCTTCCATGCCAGCAAGAAGAGCAACAATTACGACAAGCAGTATTGTGATAGGTGTCATTTCTACCTCCTTCTAGTTACTTACGATCAGCAAGTTCGGACTTAGCTTTTTTAAGCATTGCATCAAAGTTTTCTGCATTATCTGCAGGAACCTTACGTACATCAAACTCTGTACCACACTCGCGGATGGCCTCAAGGGTCTTTACGTCGTCTTCATCCATTGCAACTGCGTTGGTAACAACAACTTTGCCAACAGAGTGAGCCATAGAACCAAGGTTAGCTTCCTTGATCTCTACGCCACCCTCAATAGCACGAAGCATATCTTGAGGAGTCTCAAACAGAAGCATTGCCTTGGTATTACCAAAACGAGTGTCGTGAGCAATCTCAATAATCTTCTTAATAGGGACAACGTGAACATGTACTCCTGGAGGAGCTGCCTGAACAATCATGGTCTTGCGGAGCTCATCTTGAGCAACGCCATCAGAGCAGACAATAATGCGGTCTGGCTTGGTCATCTTTGTCCACGTAGTTGCAACCTGACCATGCAGAAGACGGGTATCAATACGAGCAAGAACAATCTTAAGCTTGCCATCACCAATAACAGTACCCGCAGGAATTGCACCCTGAGGTGCTGCTGGAGCAGCAGGAACATCAGTAGGTGTTGCCTCTTGTGGCTCAAGCTCTTCTGGCTTAATCTTTACGCCCATACGAGCTTCAGAGTAAATCTCTTTTGCTACCTCAGCGGCGGTATCTACGCCAAGGCGAGAGCCATATGCTGCAATAAGCATTGGGAGGTTAAGACCAGTAACGGCAACCCAATCCTCTTTACCCTCTTCCTCAAGAACACGAGAAATCTGGTTAAAGGGGGTGCCACCCCATAGGTCAACCAAGAACAAGACATGCTCTTGATCTTCAAGCGTGGCAATTGCGTCGAGAATCTTCTGATGCAGGTCATCTGGACCCATATCAGGAGTAAGCGTTACAGCTACAACGCCTTCCTGTGGTCCAAAAATCATGCTGCCAGAATCTTTAATACCCTCGGCAAACTTGCCATGGCTGGCTAGAACGATACTAACCACTTCTACCTCCTTCTTCTCCGCCTAATAAAACAAATGAAACTGTAAACATAACAATGAAAATAACATTTACTTTTCTGATTTTATTACATAAGTCTAAAACATACCTCCACTAACATAACTCTTTTTAAATTTTTTAGGTTTTATAAGCTACTTTTTAGGTGAGAAGGTCTTTTTTAGGCGAGAAGGTCTTCTCGCCCTAGGAGATACGGTAAAAAATACGGCCAGAAACCTAAAGCTTCTGGCCGTATAAATTCTGTATATCGCGTCTAGTTAGCAGCCAACAGACACAAGGTCGTGTGTGGACTGAGTAAAGACATCGTAGCCATCCTCAGTAACAACACCAAAGTCCTCAAGACGGATACCAAACTTGCCAGGCAGGTAAATGCCAGGCTCATCGGTAACAACAGAACCTGCTGCAATAACCTTGTTCCAGCGAGGGTTGAAGAATGGACGCTCGTGAATCTCAACGCCAACACCGTGGCCAAGGCCGTGGCCAAAGTACTCACCGTAGCCAGCCTCAGAGATAACCTTAACTGCAAGGTTATGAATATCAGAACCAGTTACACCTGCATGAATAGCTGCTGCGCAAGTTTCATTTGCCTTGCGGACAACGTCAAAGACGTGCTGCTGCTCCTCGGAAGGTGCGCCAACAACAACAGTACGGGTCATATCTGAGTGGTAATCAAGATAGCCTGCACCATAGTCCATAACAATCATGTCGCCTGTCTGAACTACGCGCTCACCTGGCTGTGCGTGAGGATTAGCGCCGTTAGGACCAGATGCAATGATGGAATCAAAGGACAGAGCGTCTGCACCGTTGGAGAGCATGTAGTTCTCAAGCTCTGCGCGGATCTGCTGCTCAGTGAGGCCTGGCTTAATGTACTCGCAAATGTGGAGGAACGCCTTGTCAGTAATTGACTGAGCGTGCTTCATAAGCTCAATCTCAGCTGGGTCTTTAACAATACGCAGCTCAGCAATATCACCATGCATGCGTGGAAGCAAAGCAGCAACAGAACGATCACGCAAAGCCTGCTCAAGACCATCAAAGAACGCAAGATCAACGGTGTCCTCAATAGCAACTACGCGAGCACGAGCCTCAGCAATATGAGCGGCAACCCACTCGGTAGGAGTAGTGACTTCCTGGTCAAACTTCCATGGAGAATCAGCACCAAGGCGCTCCAGGAATGTGTTGTAGTAACGAGAGTCAGTGTGCATGAAGAGCTCATCCTGCGTAATAAATGCAGTATGTGCCTGCTCAAAGTCAAAGGTACGCTCAGCGTCAGTCAACCAACGAAGGTCTGGGTTGTGACGTAGAACAACAGCGTCGTAACCCCTCTGAGCCATTACCTCGCGAAAGCGCGCAACGCGCTTTGCTGCTGCCTGTAAATCTGCCATTTCAAATCCCTTCTCGAGATGTTTACAACAAAGAGTTGCACCTTGTGGAGTCGCCTCAGAAAACAGGCTCCTTACTGCAAGATGCGGCACTTTAATGCGAAGCGTGAGCCTCACACCAAGCGCGGGCATGCTCGGCGAGAAGTTCCTCGTCGACCGAAGCTAATCTTACCCTTCCAATAGACATTGGAATCGGCAACATAAAACGATTAGTAGAACGGAAACATTCCTGTTTGAGCGCTTCGATAAGCTGCTCAGAAGTAATGTCACAGGTAACAAAGCCAATATTCAAACGCTCAAGAATCTCGTCTTGGGCAAGCATATCGTCAAAAGAAAGCGACTCTTTAGCTACTGCAATTCTTGCCGAGAAGCGCAGTGCGTCTGCATAAAGTGCAGAAAGAGGCTGATCAGCTGGGATGAGCGGACGAAGTGCCTCCACAAAAACCCAGCCGTAAGGAACAGACTGCTGAATAGCAATAGCAGAAGAATCAGAGAGACGGCCACGGGTCTTAGTAGACTCTGCTAGCTGCTCTGCAACTATATCGGCAACTCCAGAGGAGAGGTTATCTGCTCTATCCCAAATGCGGCCAAACTCCGCCTCGTTATCAGACATAGCCGTTGCAACCATACATACCTGGGCAACCTTAGCGTTGTCATCGCAGAGATCCATGACCTCAAGATCTGCAAAGCAGAAACGAGCACAAGGCTTAGTGGTAACAAGGCGCTGATGTTCAGCGTCAGTATCAAGCGCGCGAGGAGTAATAGACGAGACAATAACTGCTGTTAAATCAAGCGGAACAGTAGCAAGGGAGACTCCCCCACACCACTTGTTTGCTACGTGGTTAGCAAGAGAAATGACGCCCTCGTGGCCTACGGCAACTACTAAATCATCAGCTGTCAGGTGCATTTCTGCCAAAGCAGACAATACCTGTGCCTCAGTTGCCACAGTAGTTGCTGCCTTGCCATCTTCTACATCTACACGTGTGACGAGAAAACCAATGGTAGTGAGGTCTCTACGCAGAAGCTCAGCAAGGTCTTCGTCTGCCTGATTGCTGACAAGAAAAGCACAGCGATGGGGTCTTCCCACTGCGGTTCTGAGCTCAGTACCAAAGTTTGAAAGAACGCCTGCACCAGAACGAAGTGCAATAGAGCCACCAGGAATAGAAACCCACTGTTTAATCTGAACAGGTGGCAATTCCTCTTCAAGCTCAGCCTGAACATTGTCACTCATAGAAGACCTCTTTCCCAAAGCAGCTTGCCAGATTCAAGGGCTACCTGCTCAAACGTTTTCTCACGAATATCAATAGTAATATCAGCAGCGGCCTCATAACGTGGACGCAGGCGTCTATAGAGCTGAGTAGCGTTTTCAAAGCTTCCCAGATCAGGGCGCCTATCCGTGCGCTGAATTTGGCGAAGCGAGTCAGAAAGATCGCCGTCGAGAAACACAATGACTCCCATCTCACGCATAAGCGCAAGATTGACGTCCTTCTCGACAATTCCACCGCCACAGCTTACGAGCAGTGACTTCTTAGACTTAAGCGTGTGCAAAACCTCAGTTTCTGCCTGCCTAAAAAGCTCTTCACCGTCATCTTCGTAGATTTCTGCCAGTGATTTACCTGCTATACGCTCTGCTAGGCGATCGGTGTCAACATAACGGCGGTGAAACAGCTCGCCCAAATTACGTGCGAGTGTAGACTTTCCGGCACCCAGAAAGCCTACAAAAAAGATATGATCACAGCCCTCATGTACAACGTATCTTGAATCGCGAAGCTCCATACTCCTCCAGCCTTTCAAGATGATTCTATCATCGAGTTGGAGCAAGTAAACTAAAGCCGTCTTGTTATGACGTAAAAGTTACATTTTTTAAAATGCGGCGCTCGACGTGACGAATGATATTGGTGTACCAAAGATCCTCATTGGACTGCGGCTTTACCAAAATAGTTGAAACACCAGCCAAATTACCTGCAATAACATCAGTAAAAATCTGGTCTCCCACCATCACGGTTTGCTCTTTAGTTGCCGAGAAACGCTTCATAGCAGCAGTTAGTGCGCGGGGAAGCGGCTTGCACGCAAAGCCCTCTCCTTCAATTCCCAGCTCGTGAGCACTACGCTGGACCTCATTGAGGTGAATGTTATTGGAGATGAGACAAAGCGTTAATTCAGCCGCATGAGCCTTCTCAAACCAAGCAGAAACCTCTGGCGGCACCATCTTGGTGTCTCGGGGCACACAGGTATTATCGCGATCTAAGAGCACAAGTTTAATCCCCTGCTGAACCAAATCCTCTATTGAGATGTATTCAACAGCAGAAACGTATTGTGTTGCTTTGATTAAACTCATGCTACACCAGCTATTGCTTACTTGCAGCTTCACGCTCGCGTGCGTTTTCGATAGCCTGCTGATGCTCGTCATACGTCTCTGAGAAGACGTGCTCATCCGAGGTAATCCAGAAGTAGTAATAATTGGTTGCTGCTGGATCCATAGCCGCCTTAATAGAGGCATAGCCTGGGGAGCAAATAGGCGTAGGAGTCAAACCCTTAAACGCGTATGTGTTATATGGGTCGCTTGTCATCGAGCTGAGCTCTTCTGCGGTAGCTTCCCTACCCAAAGAGTAAGCAAGAGTAGCGTCACTTTGGAGATACATATCATCGTACAGGCGGTTGTAGAAGACAGATGCAACCTTAGGACGGTCATCATCAGTCAGGGCTTCTCGCTCAATAATCGATGCCATGGTGATGATTTGCTCGTTTGTAAGATTCAAGTTGTAACGCTTATTAAGCGTAATGCGAGCGGCATCCAGGTTAAGATCAGCTGTCTCTGTCTCAAACTGATCAAGCATGGCACGAATGACCGTATCGGCAGTTACGTTGCTTTCCGTAAAGGTATACGTCTTAGGGAACAGGTAGCCCTCAAGAGAATCGTTAGCGTCTACCGCGCCAGCAAGGAACGGATAGTCAGCAACATAATTGGATGCTTTTGCCTGATTTAAGAAATCATCGCGAGAAATACCAAAGTAGTCCTGAACCAAATCTGCAACCTGAGAAACGGTATAACCTTCTGGTACGACAAAGCCACTACCAGGAGCATTAGGGCCAGAAATAAGCAGATGTACGATGTCTGCTGGCTTGGTACCAGTGGTAATAACATAAATACCACTCTTGATTTTCTGCTCAGCATCCTGACGCTTTACCTGGTTTAAGAACTCACTCTTAGTAGCAATAATCTTGTTCTCAAAAAGAATCTTTGCAACTTCCTGTGCACCAGCTCCGTCTGGAATAGTAACGGTGACTTGCTGACCTGCGGTAATTTCTTGCGTATCGGAATTGGCACGAGAAAGCTCTGGAAGCGCTACTTTCCATACAAAGATGCCAAGAGCGGCAACCATGATAAAAGCGATAAGTGTCGCAAAAATACGAGAACGCTTTGAAGCCTTCTTATCTCTATGCTTTACCTGCTTGTTCTTTGCCATATGAGTGACTTGAGCGCTTCTTGAAGAAAGCTTGCCGCCGGTAAGCGCAGGCAGCGATCCTGTTGCCTCAACAGAAGACTGCTGACTCTGTACCTGCTGAGTCTGCTCTTCCTGAGCCTGTCCTTCTGGTACAGGAGAAGAAAAATGTGCGCCTTGACGACGCGGAGAAGAACCATTAGATAGGGTGGGCATTTAGTCTCCCTTATTCATCTGTGCATCAAGCCATGATTGCAAAAAGAGCGAAGCTGCAACCATGTCAACTTTTCCACGCATGGCTTTCTCAGATAAACCTTGCGCTCGAAGAATCTTCTTTGCTTCCGCAGAAGAAAGTCTTTCGTCAGTAAATTCTAATGGAAGTTGGCAGTTCTTCGCAATTTGCTCAGCTTGAGCGGTAATTTTTTGGGCCTGTGGTCCATCTTCGCCGGCGAGCGTTCTAGGACGACCGCACAAAAGCAGTTCTGGCTCCCAATCTTCAAGCACAGCTTTAAACGTTCGTGCATGTGAGAGCACCTCTTGCGCAGGAAGCACACAAACAGGTGACGCAATAGCACCATCGGGGTCACTTACAGCAACCCCGATGCGAACTTCACCAATATCTAAAGCTAAAACGCGCAAACGTTACGCACCAAGCTTTGTTCTTGCAGCCTCAAGCGCACCGTCAATTCCTGCAGCATTTGAGCCACCTGCCTGCGCCATTGCTGGCTTACCGCCACCACGGCCACCAACAAGCTCTGCAATCTCTTTTACAATGTCTCCTGCCGAGAAACCCGCTGCAACTGCAGAATCAGTGGCACCTGCAAGCAGGGAAACCTTACCGTCAGCGGTTGCGGATGCAATGACGCAAGCAACAGGCTGGCCGTCAGATGCATCGCGGATGCCGTCCCATGCGGAGCGGAGTTCTTTGCCAGAAAGGCCCTCAAGCTTAGCAATTACGCAGCTATAGCCATTAAGCTGAACAGCAGACTTAAGTGCTTCTGCTACCTGGTTGCTGCCTGCTCCGGTAAGAGCAGCCTCAAGCTTGTGGTTTGCAGTGCGAAGATCTTGCTGCAGCTGCTCAACGCGGTCTGCAACAGCAGAAGGACGAACCTTCAGAGCTGCGGCAACCTCATCAAGTTGAGCCAGGCGCTCATCAACGTACTCGATAGCGCCCATAGAAGTTACAGCCTCAATACGCCTTGAGTTAGAACCAACGGAGCTCTCAGAAATAATCTTGAAGAGGCCAAGGTCTGCAGTGTTACGTGCATGGGTACCACCGCAAAGCTCACGAGAGAATGGAGTGTCTTCTGCACCAGCAGAGACAACGCGTACGACATCACCGTACTTCTCGCCAAAGAGTGCAACAGCACCAGCGGCCTTTGCATCCTCAATGCTCATAATCTGAGTAACAACAGGCTTAGCAGCAAAGATTTCTGCGTTGACCATGCCCTCAATGCGATCAAGCTCATCTTTGGTAAGAGCCTCAAAGTGCGTAAAGTCAAAGCGCATACGATCTGGAGCAACAAGAGAACCAGCCTGGTTCACGTGGTCACCCAAAACCTTCTTAAGTGCAGCGTCAAGCAGGTGAGTTGCCGTGTGGTTGCGACGGATAAGCTCACGACGACCAGCGTCGATAGTTGCGGAGACAGAGTCACCAACAGAGATGGTGCCCTCCTCTACCACGCCAACGTGGGACTCAAGGCCGCCGTCACGGTGCTTGGTATCAGTGACGTGAACGTAGAGACCAGGAGCCGACAGCTTGCCGGTATCACCAACCTGGCCGCCCATCTCTGCATAGAAAGGTGTGCGGTCAAGTACAACCTCAACCTCCGAGCCAGCAGAAGCGGACTCAACCTCCTGTCCATCCTGAACAAGAGCAACAACACGAACTCCGGAGAGCTCGTTGTTATCGTAGCCGTCAAAGACGGTCTCATCAAGGCGGTCAGAGAGTGCAACCCAAATGCTCTGAGCGTTACCCCAGGCATCGCGGTTAGCAGATGCACGAGCACGCTCACGCTGCTCAGTCATTGCAGCATCAAAGGCGTCCATGTCAACAACGTGACCTGCATTTGCAGCAATCTCACGAGTAAGATCAATAGGGAATCCGTAGGTATCGTGCAGAAGGAATGCAACCTCACCGGAAAGCTGTGCGCCATCCTCAAGCTGCTCAAGCTCTGCAGTGAGTTTAGACTCGCCTGCGTCAAGCGTAGCGCCAAAGCGCTCCTCTTCTGCGGTCAGAATGCCATCGATAAGAGCGCTCTTCTCGACAAGCTCTGGATACTCTGCGCCAAGCAGAACAGCAACCTCATGTGCATACTCTGCCATGAAGGTGCCCTGAATGCCCAGTAAGCGGCCGTGGTAGACAGCGCGACGGAGCAGGCGGCGAAGAATGTAGCTTCTGCCCTCGTTACCAGGGAGAATGCCGTCACCAATCATAAAGGTTACTGCACGAGAGTGGTCTGCAAGGATACGCAGGCTGCGGTCAATCTCATCAGTTGAGTGATACTTCTTACCAGAGAGTTTCTCGCCCAAAGAGATGAGGGTACGCATGATGTCACCCTCGTAATTGGTGCCCTCATGCTGCATGATAGCTGCGATACGCTCAAGGCCCATGCCGGTATCGATGTTACGGTGAGGAAGCTCAGGTAGAGAACCATCTTCTTGGCGATCAAACTGAGTAAAGACGAGGTTCCAGAACTCAAGGTAACGGTCGCCATCGTCTCCAGGAGCCTCTCCCTCAAACTCAGGACCCTGGTCAAAGTAAATCTCAGAGCAAGGACCACAAGGACCAGTTGGACCAGCTGCCCAGAAGTTGTCCTCCTCGCCCAGACGGGTGATGTGATCTTCTGCTACGCCAAGAGACTTCCAGATCTCAATTGCCTCATCGTCGTCAGTGAAGACCGTGAAGTACAGGCGATCAAGTGGCAGACCAAGGTGCTCTGGAGAAGAAATAAACTCCATTGCCCAGGTACACGCATCGCGCTTGGTGTAACCACCAAAGGAGAAGTTACCCAGCATCTCAAAGAATGAGAGATGGCGAGAGTCGCCAATGTTGTCAATATCGTTAGTACGAAGGCACTTCTGGCAGGAAGTTGCGCCAATCTCCTTCATAGTCTTGATGCCCTGGTAATACTCCTTGAACTGGTTCATGCCAGCATTAGCAAGAAGCAGCGAAGGGTCAGAAGGCACCAGAGATGAAGAAGGATAGCGCTTGCAACCCTTGCTCTCAAAAAAGCTTAGGAAGTCCTCGCGAATCTCTGCTGTTGTCATTGTTTTATAGTCAGCCATAAAGTACTTCTCCGTATTCAAATAACTACTCTTTTGTACTGTCTGAGTCTACCGCATCTGACGATGGTTTATCTGGTTCCTTAGTAACTTCTTGAGTATTCCTAAAAAGTAACTGAGAAAAATCATGTCCAAGAATCTTGGGTGCGGGAGCTGAAGACTTGCTGTGCACATGAGCCGTAGTGTCTTGATCAACAAGACGCGATTCCTCAAAGAACTTTGGGTCATCTAGGGCATCATACTCTGGCAGAATAGCTCCAGACTCATCCACATACTGCGTCGAGTTAAAAAGCGCGCCATTTGGCGAGACGATCTGTCTGCCCGAATACTTCTCAAAGAAGTACACAAAGATGCCTCTTAAAGCAGCGGTAAGCGGAATAGCAAGGATGGTTCCAACCACTCCTCCAAGAGTGCTGCCAATGACAATTCCCAACAGAGAGAGACCCGGATGTACTTTGACACTTGTTGCCATAACCAAAGGTGAAAGCACGTTATCAACAACGTTTTGTGCAACCATCAAGATAACGATAGTCCATACGGTCATGACAGGGTCTACCAAGATGCTCAAAATAAGAGCAATACCTGCCGAGAAAACCGGTCCAACTACAGGAATAATATGGAAGATTCCTGTAACCATGCCAATAAGAGCAGCATAAGGGTTGCCTAAAATCAGACACCCAAAGTACACAAGAATGCCATTAACCGCAGAGGTAATGATAGTGCCTCGCATATATCCACTGGTAGATCTACTTAAGATTGCAAGAATAAGTCTGAACTCATTCTCTTTTTGAGGACCAGCAATAATAGCCATCTCACGGACAATAACTGGATAATCTTTAGCCAACCAATAGGCAAGCACTAGGCCTAAGAAGAAGACCATGAGTTGGTTTGCCATAGAAGAGATATTGCCTAAAGCAGATGTAGAAAGCCAACTCAAAATACCAGAAGCAACTGATATTCCAATACTTGATGCCTGTTCAATTGCAAGTTCTACTGTCTGTCTAACAGCAGGGTTACTTTGAGTGTCAAAGTTCTGCCAAAACTCCCTTGCCATTGCTCCTATTTGACTTGCATACGAAGGAGCGTTTCTGAGTAGCGTAGTAAGCTCAAATACCAATGGCTGCGCAATCAAAATCAAAAATACTACCAGCACAATGAGCGTAAGAACAAGCGCAATAAGAGCGGAAAGGCCACGAGGCACTCCCCTGTCTTCAAGCCAATTAGTAACAGGGCTACAGACAAACGCAACAATTGCGCCAATGGCGAGCAGCTCAACAGCCTGTCCCAAGATGCCAAGAACATACAGTGCAAGTGCAAACAATGCAGCCAGACCAATGACTGTCCACACCATTAAGCCACGTTGTTTCCATTTTTGAACTGAATCGGAAAAGTTTTGATGCTTTTGATCCATTAACGGTTCACGCTTTCTGGGTCAATCTTTTCTTGAATACGCTTTAAGGTGCGACGAAGCAGCCTTGAAACCTGTACCTGGGAGATATTAAGTTTCTCCGCAATCTCTACCTGGGTAAGACCTTCAACAAAACGCATACGAATAATCTCTTGCTCTCGTGGCGAGAAGTCTCTAATGGCCTCTTCAAGAACAATGCGGTCATCAGAACCAGCAAGATCCTCATCTTCGGTCACATACTGATCAATGATTGAAGGAGTCTCGTCGCCATCAGCGCCAGAGCCGCCTCCTTCAAGAGGAACAGAGCTATAAGCGCTAGAAGACTCCATAGCCTCAAGAACCTCTTCAACGTTAGTATCAAGGCGCTGGGCGATCTCTTCAATTGAAGGACTTCTTTGCAGCTCTTTAGTCAAATCATCAGTGACCTGATTAATCTTGGACGAAAGCTCCTGCAAACGACGAGGAACACGTACTGACCAGCCTTTATCGCGGAAGTGACGCTTGATTTCTCCCATGATGGTTGGTGTTGCATATGTTGTAAATTCAAGACCACGATCAGGCTCAAACCTATCAATTGCCTTGATAAGTCCAATGGTTCCCACCTGAATCAAATCATCAAGAGGTTCTCCACGGTTTTTAAACTTGGAGGCCAAAAAGCGCACGAGGTTTAAGTGACTCACAATAAGCTGGTCTCTTACCTCAGGGTCTTTTGTTTCTTTATATTGGGCAAAGAGCTTTCGTGTTCTATCTTTATCCCAGGCTGGGGTACCTTTAGAAGCACGGCGAGCAGCTCTTCTTGCGGCTTTCTGCTCTTCTGCAGATGCCTGTACTGCCTCGTTAGCTTCAGGCTTAGGCATGTGCACCGCCAGAAATCTTTACAAGATGAAGCGTATAACCGTCATCGCTAAGCGCAAACTCATCACAAATAGCGGAGAGCAGTAACTCTACAAGCTCTAGTGGCTGAGAATTATCTGCCTCAGACTCAACTGGATCCTCATCACCCAAGTCAAAATCAATAGCCATAGTATTGTCTTCGAGGGTAAACATAATATCTACAGAGTCTTTCTGAGTGCCACAAGCAAAGACAAATCCTTCTTCTGCGGCCATTTTGACATCTTCAAGCTCATCAACGTTCATCTTGCACAAAACAGCAAGATTAGCAGCCATCATTCTGACTGAACGAGCAAATGTTGGATCTGCTGGAGCGGAAAGTTCAACAATTTTTTGTGCCATTACAATCTACTCCTCAGACTTCTGAGAAGACTCAGAGCCGTACTCAATATAGAACTGCTCAGTGCGAGCTGGTTTAGAATGCTTTGTCTTGTCCTGAGAAAGCAGAGGAAGCTCCTCAAGATACTCTTGAGCACGCTGTGCACTCTGTTGTGCGGAAGCAGTCGCGTCGCTCAGGCGAGCCTGAGCTACCTCAGCAAGCTTGGAAGGATTCAAAGATCCGCCAAGACCAGTTCCCAGCTTTGAAACAGACTCAACAACGCCTGTCACCGCATCGCTTGCAGCCTTGCTGACTGTTGCAGTTACTGCAGAAGCAGCACCAGAAACGGTTGCTACATCGCCAAGAACCACATTGAGGCTCTCAAGAGAGGTATTAGCGTTCTCTGCAGCCTCATCAACTTTCTGCATAAGTGCAGGTAGCTGCTTAATGGTTGGATCAAGCTCATCAACCATGCCATCAATTTTTGAAATAACAGGTTGAATCTGCTCAATAGTGTTGTTAGCTGAGAGTGTAATCTCAGTAATTGACTTTCTTGTTGTTCTTAGGGTCAAGGCAACCTCGACAATAGCCCAAACGCCAGCTACGGCTAAGACTACAAGGGCAATCTGTAGGTAATCCATCTATGCCATCCCTCAAAGCTAACGGTTACAGTTCCTTCTATTCTACCCGAGGAGCGCCTTCTTAATGCTCCCACTTGGGTAATTCAAAATCCTAGACTTCCTCGTGGCGATCGCGCTCTGTAGCTGCAATTCTCCAAGCTTCCCAACCTCTTGGAGATGGCGAGAAGAACGCACCACGTTCAAGTCCTTCTGGAAGATAACGCTGTTCAATCCATCCACCAGGATAATTGTGCGGATAGAGGTAGTTGCCGTACTCTTCAGAGCCAGGGCGCGTGCGATCCCTTAAGTAACTTGGAACTTCTCGCCTTGGACCTGTTCTTACCTCATGGAGAGCGGCATCAATACCTGCCTCTGCAGCATTAGATTTTGGTGCCAGTGCCATATAAATAACCGCTTGCGCAAGGTTAATTCTGCACTCGGGATATCCAATGACCTCAGCTGACCTAAATGCTGCATGTGCAATGAGCAGCGCCTGAGGATCGGCATTGCCAATATCCTCTGAGGCCAAAATCATAATGCGTCGAGCAATAAATTTAGGGTCCTCACCTGCATCAATCATGCGCGCAAGCCAATACAGTGCCGCATCTGGGTCTGAGCCTCGCATAGACTTAATAAACGCAGAGATAATGTCATAGTGCATATCTCCTGCTTTATCGTATGGGAGTCCGCGACGAGGGTTTGCCTCAAGAACGTTTTGCTTGGTAATAACAAGCGGCTCAGATGCCTTACTATCAGCTGATTCTGGAACGTCAACCATCTGAGAAGCAAGCTCAAGAGAAGTTAGGGCTGCGCGACCATCTCCGCCTGCAAGCATCACAATCTCTTTACGAGCATCTTCATCCAGAACAAATGCGCCTGCTAGGCCGTCGTCTGACTCAAGTGCTCGCTGAATGAGCTCATCGATTGCCTCATCTGACAATGCATGCAGCTCCACTACACGAGAACGAGAAATCAGAGCGCTATTAACCTCAAAGTAAGGGTTTTCTGTAGTAGCCCCAATAAGTACAACTATTCTATCTTCTACTGCGTGAAGCAAGGCATCTTGCTGAGAGCGCGTAAAACGATGAATCTCATCAATGAACAGAATAGTTCTTCTACCTGCTGTTAAAAGCCTTGATTCTGCAGCTTCAATCTCTCTACGAAGATCTTTTACAGTGCCCGTAATTGCAGATACTTCTACAAACTCTGCGTGCGTTGTGTGAGCAATAATGCGCGCAAGCGTAGTCTTACCAGTGCCGGCTGGACCATACAACAAAACAGACGAAAGTGTATCGTGCTCAATAGCTTTGCGCAGCCACGAGCCAGGACCAACTGCATCCTCCTGACCAACATATCCTTCAAGCGTGGTAGGACGCATGCGGGCCGCAAGCGGCGCATTAGCTTTTTTAGCGGCACGTTCCATGCCAGAAAATAAAGTATCCATGCAGTTATTTTACCCCGTCTCAAACATAAAAGCTTGGCGAGAAACTCGCTCAACACAAATGCTCTTTAAGTGGCTCAACTATTGCACTTTGACCGACCCCAGTCTTACGCACGTACCCCTTCTGCAAAGTAACTTCTCTTTGGAAAGAGCTCCTGGGCTTCTGGGAAGAGTGCTTCACAGGTAGCCACAAAGTAGTCATCGGTCATTGCGGAAATAAAATCAACAACAGTGCGATGTACATCGCTCTTCCAGTCATACGTATGACCGTACCTAGAAAGGTGCCTACTCACCGGCTCAATATGATGCTTAAAGATTGCAAGGCTCTGATCTCCAGATTTAAGTGTAGACAGCTCGTACTCGTACAGCTTCTCAAACAGGTGTTTAATGTCTTCAGAGAAATCACCATTGGCTTCTGATGCACCATAGATCTTCTGGTAATTCTCGCGCTTTGCTCGTTTCATCTCTTTAAATGCCTCTTCAGAAAGAGAAATCTGAGGCTTACCAAAGCTGTTCTGAACAATATCTGCAACAAAAGCAGAGGTAGCCCATGCGTTATAGGCGCCACCAAGGCCATCATCAAACGTTTCTTCTGTTGCAGCGCCTGCACGAAGCGCATCCTGTCTGTCTTTTCCTACATACGCAATGATGTCCGAGATGCGCATGACGCAACCCTCAAGCGTCATAGGACGCAGGTGCGCAATAGCCTGCGGACCTCTCTCCCAGCAATCTTCTACCACCTTGTCAAACTCATCAAAGGTTGAAAGATCACTCATTTGAAGTATCTGCTGTTCAAACTCACCGTTATGGCAAATTACTCCATCAAGCGTCTGCAAAGAAAGGTTTCTTGCATAAAGACCATCAAGCACGCGCACACTTTGTACGTTGTGGAAAAACCAACGTCCCGTTTGCTCATGGTAAATATCATTAAGGAAATACTCCCCTGCATGACCAAAAGGAGTATGTCCCACGTCATGACCAAGAGCAATTGCCTCGATCAAATCAAGGTTGAGGCCAAGTGCACGTCCAATATCTTTAGCGACTCTACAAACAAGCTGTTCATGAAGGCCGCGGCGCGTAATGTCATCATGCGCACGGAACGAGAAGACCTGTGTTTTGCCGTTTAGCCTGTTATACGCAGGAGTATGCATGATTTTCTCGACATCTCGCATGAAAGCGGGACGCAAAAGCGATGCCTGGTCATGGGTGGAATCTCGGCGAATGATGTCTTCATTTTTGCACGCGTAAGGACTCAAAGTACCCTTAGCAATTTGCTCAGCTACAAGGGCCTGCGTTTCTTCTGTAAGTTGCCCGGTCAAATGAGGTGCAAAAGGATTAGTTTTGTTCATGTGTATCCTCTCTAGATGTTTTTCACCTCTAGTGTAGAAGTTTCACCGGACAAAAACTCGTGCTGAATTTTGAGAAAGCTTTTGGGAGAGTTTGACGTCTAAAAAAGACTATCTTGAGCTGGTTGTTTTAAAGCTTCAAACAGGTTTTTTGCCAAAAGAGCCGCACCCTTTGAATTTGGATGCACATCGTCAGCAAAATATTTTTTATCCTGCGGCAACAGTTTTTCTCCAGAAATGCACTGCAAACCAAATCTACCGGCAACCTCTTCAATTATTTGAGGAACCTCAGCAAAACAAGAATAAGGGTGCGTGGGATATGCATCCTCAAAATAAGGAGTAGGAGTCAAAACAACCACACGCGTATCCGCATACATCTGAGAAATCTGCCAAAGAGAATTTTGAATATCGTGTGTTACCTGCGACTTTGAGCATTTTTCGTATCGATAATTTGCACCAAGCGCAACAACAACTAACGAAGTATCTTCAATAAACGTATATGAGCCAGGCTGATAAACTTGTCCACCAATTCCCTGGTTAACCACATCAAGCTTCATGCGTTTAGCAAGGCTGCGCGGCCAAGTTTTGTCTGGGCGTTCCACAACAAAACCCTGTGCAATAGAATCGCCAAACACCACCAGTTTTTTCTTTGGTTCATCGGGCGAGAAAAACGTGCCATTGCCGCGGAGGTTTTTTATGGAAGCGCTCTGTAAACAGGGCAAGTAAACACACACGTGATGCGTGTCGTTAAAACCTGGAAGTCTAACAAGGTCATCTTTAGGAGTTACTGTTTCTAGATGAATAGAAAGTGTATGTTCACCTGCATCATCCAGTGAGAAGCTCTTGTAAGGTTTACCGTCAACCGTCACAAAGACAGAACTAAGCTTTTTAAGATACGTAGCTTTAAGTAACTGTAAGACAGAAGAGGCTCCCTTAGGAACTTCATCAATTTTTAAATCGAGCGTCAGTTCTGAGCTGTCCGTGGTAAAGGCAACTTGAATGTCTGAAGTGCAAGCGGCCATCTGTTTAAAAAGACCGGGGTGCCAGGAAGAGCAAGAGCCAATGACTCTAAGCTGATTGGGAGAAATACGCAGCGGATAAACCCATCCGTGAGCAAGCTTTTCTGACCATGGTGCACCAAGTAAAAACTTGGATGCTGGAGAACTAATGCTCCACTCCCCAACTTCCATACGCACCTCCAATCACAAGTTAAATTACTATAGTTATATACTACGAGGTTAATAGACAGTATTACAATCTTTAGTAACAAATAAACTGCTCTTGTTGTCCATAGGGAGGCAACAGATATGTTTAGCGAGAAGATATTTAATTTTTCAGAACCGATTTCTAGAAAAACAGTTCGTATTGTAATATTGGTCAGTTTTCTGATTTATCAGGGAATGCGGCTACTGTGGAAACAAGGATTTATTCCACCATTGCTGTTTTTTCTAGTATCAATTCTGACTGAGGTTGTTAATTGCTATCTCGTTTTTAGAAGCGAAAATAAAAAATGGGTAAAGATTTCACTTTTAGTTTTTCTTGCCTTTGCTCTCGTATTTGAGATTAGCCATGTTATTTATTTTATGTAAACAAAAACCCTCTTCCACCAACGTAGAAGAGGGTTTTATTCATTTTATGTAGCTTACTTAATTACTCAGTAGCAGCTACTTCTTCTGAAGCCTGAGCCTTTGTAGCATCATTTTTCTTAGCAAGCTTCTTATCAAGCCAACCAGTAAATGCTGGAGCTACCAGTGCAGTAATGACTACAGCGGCTGCAAGCTGAGCATTTGCGTTAGCAACAACCTGAGCTGTGTAGGTTGGATCAACAGAAGCAACTGCAGCAGGAGTGGTTGTTGCGGTACCTGCAATAGTTGCACTTGCAAGACTTGCCTTACCAGAGCCACCCAGTAGACGCTCAACAAGCATGGTAAGAATACC
>OGYG01001205.1_pt1 | contig 18195 bp, 16 predicted proteins | sample 1576481 | NCBI WGS metagenome assembly OGYG01 (sample SAMEA3541497, study PRJEB24748) | human gut metagenome | biome: human gut; feature: human-associated habitat; material: faeces | place: China | collected 2012 | reverse complement strand
TGGAATCGAGGTGTCTTTCTTTTATGCAAAATCACGAACTTGCTCATTTATAGTTTAATAATTGCTCATAATCAACAGAAATAAAAACTATTACATCTTTCATCATCAAATATCTATGAATAGCTTCTAAAGTATCAAATCCATGATCTAAATTCATATCTAGATCATCAATCGCTATTACTAACACTTGCTTTTGACTATGTTCGATGTATTGATTTTTTTCATTTTTCATTAAGCTTAAATATCGTTTAATTAATTGTTCTAAATCTCTCTTTAAGCCCAAACTATTTGATACATTTTTTAAATTTTCAATAGATGACTGTCCCCATTTATTTTTGTCATTAATTTGTCTTAGAGAATTTTCAACCCTTATAAATAATTCTTGTAATTCTCGGATATCATATTCTCTCCAATCATCATGAAATCTCTCTTCACTAGTTTCCATAAATTTTCGATACATATTAGCGACCAAAATATGGAGAATATTTTCCTCTTTTTCTAGCAGTCCACCATCAATAAAATCTAAACAATGAAATTTTACAGATCCAAAATCAATCTCTCTAAATGGTTCTTCGTATACAGAATTTCCATAAGTATTTAAATAATTCAAAAAAGAAAACATTGCTGTTGTCTTTCCCGTTCCCCTTTTTCCAACAAATGCTATCATATTATTTATTTCTTTTTTATCTAATGCACCTATTTTTCTTCTTAACTTTTCTTCTTCTATATATTCTGATTCATCTAATAATTTCTTCACCAAACTTTTTGTCTTCTTATAAGTGCTAGAATATATAGATTCTTCAAATTTTTTAGGTTCTTCCATAAAACTTTCATATTTTGATAATTCAATTATTTTATCTGAATTGCTCATTTTATTTTCCCTCTCAAAAATGTATTACTCTTCTGTTAATATCTTTATGTCTGATTCATTTATCGCTATATTTATATTCTTTTTTATTGCCTCACAACAAATCATATCATATTTACTACCAAACATCTTTTTCATATATATATTCTTTCTACACATGCTATTATATACATCATTTGCCTTTTGAAAGTATTTTAATGCTTTATTTTTCTTATCTTCTTCAAATTTTACATATATAATACCTATTTCTCTACATAATTTGTAATAATACAAAAATTCTTCCGGCTTTAAGTAATCAAACTTATTTTCATTTATTTCATCTAATATATCTAATCCTTTTTTAAAGTCTGCTTCTGCTTTTCGATAATTTTGATCAAATTTTAAATCATAAATTCCTAGTTTATAAAATGCCTTATAATTCCTATTACAGCTTTCTGCTGCACACCGATAATATTTTAATGCTTCAGTATCTTTATCTTGTTTTATCTGATATGATAATCCCATACGATAATATATAAAAGATAATACCTCTTTATTTCTATCTTTTAATTTATCAACACACTCCAAAAGATGTCCTGGAGTATCTCTATAATATCGTAAATCTAGATTAGTAGCTAATCCTTGTAATACATGTATATTATAAAAATTTTTATTTTTTTCTAAAATCTCTTCCATTTCATATACTAAGTCTTTTGTATTATACTTTAACCCCATACCGCCAAAAACTATCTCAAATAATTTATTAATTTTTTCTTTACAATACAATATAGAATATTGAACGTATGATAATATTTCATCATTAATCCCACATTCATCTATTTTCAACAACCTCTCATACGCATTTATATAATAATTACATATTTCTTGCATCCATGATTTTTGGTTTGAATAATCATGTCGTATACAAGATACTTGCATAATATGTTCTTCAATAAAAATCTGACCAATCTGATCTAAAAAATCATTATTCTCAAATATATTCTCATTAATCCACTTGATTAAAAATATTTGTTTTTCTTTATCATGTTCATAAAAATTATTATTTGATTCATATATAGGAATTTGCTCAAAAATAACATGATCATCATACTTCTCACTATCTTCTTTTTGTATGGAATCACCATGATATATTTCTTGCGCTACCATAATCCCTATAAAACGAAAATAGCCCGCAATAAATTCAGCCTCGAATTTATTTTGGACTTTATATGATAACTTTATTATTCTTTTTGCTGACATGTCAACTGGTTCTCCTTTTTTGAATATAACTTTTCTCCGTTTTCGAATACTCTGGAAGTAATGGTAATTTCTTATACAATATCAGAAAATATGAAATACGATTATTTTTTATCATTTGAATATTTTAGAATTAAAAATATTAGGTAAACCTATTATCTCATAATTGATACAGAAAATATTTATTATACAAAGTCAATCTATAATATAGATATATCGTAAATTTCTACGACCTGAATATTCAAGAACATGATAATTGTATGCATATTGATTACCCTTATATGCATACAATTATCATGTTATACTTTCCTTCATGAAATGTCTTTTTTTTAATACAATTATTTTATCACATGTATTTAATCTACACAATACCTAACTATATTGTTTACAAACATTTCATCTACTCCCAAAGCATCTCCGCATAAACCCCATCAGCAATCAATCCTCTAAAAGCCTCCTGCACAGTCTCTTTATCTTCTTTATATGTAACTCCAAACCAACGATCCTGTGTCTCCAACACCTTCACGTTCGCTCTTTCTTCTTTCAAAAGCTTGTCCACGATATTCGGTAACAGATATTCACTCTTTAAATCTCCTTCTTCCACATTCGTAAGGAAATCTTTAAAATCCTCTGCTAAGAAGTCTAAAAATTCCGGATATCCTGCCCACATGTTCATGGATACTTTATCTTCTGGACTAATCCATTCCTGTACTTCTTCGCTGTCGCATTTGATCTGTCCGTCTTCTCCCATTTCGATTCCTGTTGTCTCATGTACCTGACTTAATAAACCATTCTCATCGACAACACTGACTCCTCTGGTCACTGTTCCATTGTCGCTTAATGTGTTCTTTAAAATGAATCCGCCCATTCCCATGGTAAATTCTCTTCCAAGGTCTTCTCTGGATACTAAGAAATCATGCAGTTTCACAAATGCTTCTTTTCCATAATAATCATCTGCATTGATGATCACAAATGGTTCTTTCACTACATCTTTACAGCATAAGACTGCCTGTCCTGTTCCCCATGGTTTTGTTCTTCCTTCTGGTACTTCAAAACCTTCTGGCAGATCATCAAGCTCCTGAAATACATATTCAACATCGATCTGTTCTTTGATTCTGTTTCCAATGATCTCTTCGAACTCCTTGAAAATGTCTTTGCGGATAATAAAGACTACTTTATTAAAGCCTGCTTCTTTTGCATCATGAATGGAATAATCCATGATGATCTCTCCATTTGGTCCCATCTGAGCTAACTGTTTGATTCCTTCTCCAAATCTTGAGCCAATCCCAGCTGCCATGATAATTAGTGTTGTATTCATTCGTATTTTCTCCCCTTTACAATATAAAAGTTCCTTTTTTATAAAAAGTGAACCTATTTTTCAAATTTTTTCGTATTTTTTATTCAATAAAACTATTCACTTTGTAGACTGATTTCTTAATGTCCCTGGGAACTTAAGTTCTCACATTTACTCTATAAGCTAATTTCTTAATTTTCTTCTAAATTTAAATACCTGCTCGTCTAATCCGTTCCATCACAGCATTCACTAGAAAATAAATAATTCCTCCTACTAATCCTCCTACCGTATTAAAAAATAAATCTGATATCTGAAATGTTCCTAATCTCAAAAGCAGCTGTAACAACTCAATCGTCAAAGATGATAAAAAAGCTATCTTAATACTTTCCAGTACAATTTTCCCTATATACACTTTCTTTCCAAATATCTTTTCTTCGAAATTCCAAAATATTAATATGATGTATGGCATAAGCAGAAGAAAATTTTCGATACATTCTGAGGTTAAAACACGCTGCCCTGTCACTGAATTATATGTATATATTCCCCATACTCCCCATATATCACTTAATGGATTCATACATATATTACGATTAATCAATGTTTTAAATAATACCATTGTAATATAAAAAAATAAAATATATTTTTTTCGAAACGCTTTATCTTTTTTAAAATAATTTATCCACGTATGTACAGCTGTCTTCCATCCTTTACCTGCTCCCTCTGGACATTTCACATATAAGTAAAAGAACATACTCATTGTTGCTAATAATAAGGCAACTCCAAATGGTTGATAAATTGATGTTAAAATATCTATTATAATATTTTCTATAATTTTCTTCATTGTTACGTCTTTACCATTATACTTTCTTCTGATATTTCAATTTTGTATACTTTGCATTTTAATTATTTGTAAATATTAAAAACTTCTTTATTAAATTTTCCTTCTTTTACATCATGAATATAATAAATCCATAATGACTTCTCTTTTTTGTTACATCTAAATTAATTTTTTCTGAAAAAAGAACTTAATTTTTCATATTTATATTCAGAACAACAATTTTTATTATCTACCTATGAATTATCTTATTAAATATTATATTTACTCCCAACAATGTAAATTGTTCTTTCTCTATTAATAAAATCAGAAAATATGAAATACCACCTGTAATAATTAAAATAGCTAAATCTATTGCAGATTTATTAAAATAATTTCCTAATATTTTCAATATTACCAGCATAAAAATTCCAGCAATAGCATATTTTACACTATTCAGAATTACTTTTCGAATAGAAAAATGTCTATTCTTCTGTATATATGCAAATTCCATCATTGTTATAGCTATTTCTCCCAAAACTGATCCTACTGCAGCGCCTAATGCCCCTAACCTAGGAATCAATATTGCATTTATAATAACATTCAAAATACCCCCTAAAATTATCCTAGTTGTATATTCATTTTGTCTTCCTGAAGCAATAAAAAACTGAGTTCCTGAAGTTTGATTAAGCCCCATAGTAATAAACAATAAACTCATTACCGGCAAAATATATATAACCGCTTCATACCCTTTTCCAAAGAATATTGGAACCAATACAGTTGATATTCCCATAACTCCAAACATCAATGGAGTTCCCAAAAACCATACAAAATTGTATGCTTTATATAAATATTGTTTTGCATCATCTAAGCGTTTTTCCGCATATGCTTTTGATACTTTTGGTAATAATACAGTCGGCAGTGCAGTAACAAGCATCAAACACATTTTTACAATTTTTTCTGATTGTTCATAATATCCATTTTGCGCTGAACTTTGTGTAATACTTCCAATCATCGTTTTATCAAGCATCGCATATATCTGAAGTGCTGCTGTTGGAATAAATAATTGAATTACTACATTAATGTCTTCAAACGGTTTTGGTCTATATTTTTTAATTGATACTATATATTTTTTCAAATATGGCCAAATTGATATATTTCCCAACCATGTCAAAAATGCTAACGAGAAAACATATTTCCATAAATCATTTTCATTGTGAATAAACATAAATATAATAATTACATTAATTATTTTTATAATATAATTTCTAATCGCAATTCTTCTAAAATCTTCCATTCCTTGAAAAAACCATGATACATCAAACATAACACCTAAAATATAAAAACTTTGAAGAAATGCAATCTGTTTATTAGCTGAGAAAAGCACAACATATAATATATATATGATTAATGCTATTAATGACGTTATAAATCTTAACGAAAAAATATCCCAAAATTTCTTTGTTCTTTCTATTTCTTTATCCTGTAATATTCCTATTTGTTTATTTCCATATGTAGCAGTCCCCAGAATCGCACACAATGTAAAATAACATACAATAGAATATGTGTAACTATATGTTCCTATTCCATCAGCACGTAAGACCCTTGAAATGTAAGGGGTTGTTATTAAAGGAACTATTAAAGCCAATAATTGATAGCTCGTATTAAAAATATAATTTTTTATAACCTTCCTATCTCTCATATTCTTTCCTTCCACTAATTAGCATCTATTAACAATAATTAATAAATAATTTTTATTTTTCGTTTTCTTTTATTTATTATTTGTCGCTCATTTTCATTTTTCATATTTTCCAATAAATTAAAATAAAATATAATAATATAGGCTATAATCCAAAAAGATGTTGTTCCCGGTCCAATATAATGTGCTACAAACAATTCCATAAATGCGTACAACATAACTAAAAACGAATATATGTTATCCTTTACAATTTTAAAATACTGTGTTGTAAACACGATACTTCCTATTACTGTACATTCCATATAAATTCTCAATATATCATTATGCATATTTAACTGTCCCGCATATCCTCGTTGTTCTAGATAATTTGTCACAGTTCCCAATCCAAAATTAGTCAATTTTGCATCTATAACCGTATTTATAATTTCAAATCTTGTCATTGTAAAATAATTAAAATCAATACCAAACTGTAAATAAAACCATCTTGCAAATTCATCCGAACACATCATATATACAGCAAATGGTGCCAAAATAAATCCAATTACAACCAACAACCATATAATTTTAGGTACTTTTTTATGATGTGGAATGAATTTAAATGTTAATAGTAATACAGCCAACATAACTAATGTAAAACGTTTAAAGCATAAACAACACAATATAACTGAAAAAATAGCTTTTGTTTTCTGATTAGTATAAAAATAAAAAAAACAATATAACAAAAAAAACTGTGCCATGTCTGATTCGAAAGGAGATGCTGAATCTACAAATGATATTTGTTTTAATGCCGCTATTGAAAAAGACCCTGCAAATCTTATAACAAACGATACACATGTAGCATAAAACAATGCATCTATTATATTGTGCATCTTTTTAATAGATACATAATTGTATAAAATTCCAACTAATACTAAAGGTGCCAATAAATAATATACTTCACCTATCGAATAACTTTTTAGCTCCCCATTTTTAAACTGAAACAGCAATGAAATTATATATAATATACTTCCAGCTAATATTATCTGTTTCATTTCATATTTTATATAAATATGCTTTCTATTTACAATTAAATCTCTTCCAAATATTCCAACATATATAATCAACAGCATATGTTTTAAATGAAATTGGTCTAAAATCTGTAACCATGGACAATATTCACTTAAAACAAAAATGCAGCAGCTTATAATTCCTAAATAATATGCACTTCTATTATTACGCATTCTTATATTTGTACTCAAAATCTCATTCCCTTCTAGGCATCTGTTTTATTTCAGATAAGCAAAGATTTTATTTACTCTGTCTTTCTCTTTCTCTATCACTTCATCCGCAAAATTAAAATCTATTTTTTCCAAATCCCACTTTTTATTTCTTTCATATTTGTATTCAGTCAAATGTAGCTTTCTCAATAAATCATCAATTCTAGAATCCAAACCAGCTGGCTCTCCTTTATCATTTAATCTAGAAAATACTATGAATTGTTTATGATATAATATACAAAATACAACCGCATGAAATGAATCCGTTAGCACAATTTCCGCATTTTTTATTGTATAAACAAATTCACTTGGTCCTGTAATATATCCATTTTTCATTTTGGGATCAGCAAGATTAAATACTGAAATTCCATTTTCCTTATTTATTTCTTTAATTTTTTCACAATATTCTTCATTTTTAGGTCCTAAAAAACAACTTGCTATATATTTTCCCTTTTCCATTCCCTTTGGTCTTTTAGCAATTAAATCCCATTCTTTCTTTTCTATTAATAATGTTGGATCAAAAAGCACTTGTGCTTCTTTTCCTAATACTTCTTTTATAATCTTTGCACCTGCAACTTCACGTACAGTTAAATGTTTTGCATTTTTCAATCTTTCTTTCAACAGCTCCGCATAATCATTTGGAATTTTTTCCACTCCAAAACTTGGTGAAAAATATATTTTTTTATCTTCTTCTGTAAAACTTGCAAAATATAAGTTTGGAGTTGTATTTACATATGGATGCCATATTTGATCACTTCCAAGAGAAAAATAAGAAAATTCTTTATTTAAATTTTCTATTTGTTTTTTTGTATACTCTGGAATATATCTTACATTCAAATACTTTTTTGTGAATTTTTCGAATCTTAAATCTCTTTTAGCTTTATGTATTCCACCTTTTACCATTTCAAATAAAAATACAAATCCAAGCATATTATTCTTTTTTAATCGTAATTTAAATTTTCTCGCCTTATATTTTTCAAACTTTGGATCATTCATTTCTAAAGTTACTACATCATATCCCTTATTCTCAAAAAATCTTTTTACAGCATAGTTTTGTAATCTATTTCCATAATTGTTATAATCGGGGATAGTAATAATACCTATTTTTTTCATTATTAGTCCTTTCTTAATATGTTAAATAATATTTTTTTATATGTCTTACCCAATATAATTCTCACTCTCTTATGTATTGGTAACAAAGTTAATCTATTAACTAAACTATCAAATTTTTCTTTATCTAACTTTTCAAAAAATTCTGTTCTATTTAGATTCATTGCAACACTATCTTTTATACCTTTTTGACTTTTATATAAATCACTAATTTTTATTTCTTCTAATTTCATATCACTTTTAATCTTATCTATAAATTTTTTTCCTTTTTCTGACCCAATGATAATAATCGACACACCATTTTTATCATATAATTTAGGACAAATAGTACCAACATTCCAAAAATCCCCTATTATTATGTCTGCTTGATAATTAGGATACTTAAATTGACAATTATAACAAGACTTTCTTAATGAAATATTACCACCAAATGTTTTGTGAAAAAGATCCTTTTCTGATTCTTTATAATATACCCCCCATCTAAAAAATTAATCTCCATACCATATTTTTCCCATCCTTTTTTTTGCTTCTAAATGATACACTTTTAATCATTTTATTATATGTATTCTCTACATAATCACAATATTTTTTGAATACTTTAGGACTTGCAACTCCATGACAAAAAATCGCTTGTGTAAGCAATTTCTCATACTCTTTTCCTAAATATTTTTTTAGTCCTGCAATTTGACACGGAGTCCCTGAAAACAAAACTTTTGATTCATTATCTAAATCCTTTTTAATCTTCGAATATATATTAGATAAATCACTTTGAATATATTTAGAACCAAATCCTTGTTTTATTTCATTATACGATGTTGCTTCATAATGACATGCTCTTTTCCCTTCCATTTTTACACTATATACTTTACTGTTTTTTTTTATTTTCATCAAAAAACTTCTTTGTAATTAATGGAAATATTCTTCCTGAAGATGCCTGATTTGTTTGAATACTAGTACAATATCCGCCATAAATTTTAAAACCTTTTTGATTTTCTATATTAAATTGATTTTCTACTGAGACTGGACAAACTTTATTACACTGTCCGCATTTAATACACTTTTTTTCATCAAGATCTGGATACAAAAAGCCTTCTTCATTTTCTATCATTTTTATAGCATCTTTTGTACATATCTGTTGACAAGCTTAACATCCTATACATTTATCATTAATTTCTATCATTTTTCCTACTTCTTTAATATTTTATAATTTATTATGTTTATTATATTGTTTTTAATTTTATTTATCGTTATCTTATGTTTATTTGCCCATGCCATTTTTATTATAAATTTTATCTTCCCTTGTTTACCGTGCTTAAGTATAAATGCCCTATCTACTTCCATTTTACACGGTTCTACAACATCTGGATACATCACATATCTCTCACATTTATCACTTCCATAAATATATTTCATTGGACGACAAAAATAATGAATATACATATATTCTTGTTTTAACACTTCACCTTTATCCAAAAATATTCTATTTAATTTTCCTTTTTCCCAAAGAAACACTTGATATTCATTTGTGTATAATTTTTCTTTAGGTAATCTTTTTAAATAAAATGATGGTTCATATTTTTCTAAATGTGCAAAATTAGGTGCAAAATAATATGGTATTCCTAATTCTTCATATATTTCATCCATTCCATTTTCATCAAAACTATATTTTGATTTTCCCTGAAACACTTTCTTATAATCTGCCGTTTCAGAAACCACATTTAGATATCTTCCATTTACAATATCATTATTTTTATATATTGATGCATGTCCTTTTGTACCTATACGTTCATATTTTTGCGTCAATTCTTCTGTAATAAATGTGCGTATATCTCCCCACATTAAATCCACATCACAATATCCCCAAAAATCATATTTTTTCAATTCTTCTTTAAAAATCTGTCCATAAGCTGGCTTAAAAAGTGATAATGTCCAAGGTTTTTCTATTTCAATATCAAATTCAAAATTATTCTGAATTCTATTTTTTATATCCTCAAAACTGCAATACTTTACTTTTACATTATTAGGATAATCATATACAGCTGTATCATCAGTGAAAATCAAAAAATCTATACTGGGATTATATTCACAACTTTTTAACCATAACTCAAAATTTTTTGGAAATGTTCCAAAATAAGGTAATACAAATGCTATTGTCTTCATTATTTCTTTTCTCCATCTTCATCAATAGAAAATTTTATAGGCTTTATTTTTAACAAATCTTTTACAAATAATTGACCTGATGTAACGTCTCCATATTGCTTACTTTTATTTAATGTCTTCTCTTTTACATTATCATAAGATCCTATAACTTTAGCCGGCACACCACCTACTACTGTTCCTGCCGGTACATCCTTAGTAACTACAGCTCCAGCTGCAACTATTGCATTAGGTCCTATTGTAACACCTGGATTCACACACACATCCGCACCAATATATACATTATCCATTATTTCTATTTTTCCAAAATCTGTAATATATTTATTTGTATCTTCTTCATGATTAAATACATTAGCTGCTATACTATGAGTTATCAACCTAACACCTGCTGAAATTGCAACATTATTATGTAAACAAACTAAAAATGGTTCTGCAGGCAAAATATTTGGTGTATAATATACGTTTTCTCCTATATAATAAAAAATCTTATGTTTCTTCAACCATTTTGCTTTTTTCCATCCATCTCTAATTATTAACATTTTATACTGTCTGTAATAACGTCTTATTTTATCAAGTATTATTTTTAATGCTGTATTCATTTTATTCACCTGTAACTTTGAACTTTCTCTATTATTTTTTTTAACATTAACGAAAAAACCACAGCACCAACCAAGGTCATTAACACAGTAACCACATACGATATCTCCGCGTTACTTGTAATATTAGTTAGTCCTATTTTTTGTAGTAATCTAAATATTACCATATGAGATAAATATATCTCTAAACTAATATTTCCCATAAATTTTGTAAAATGATTTTGAAGAATCACTGATCTATTATCTGAATTTCCTATTGCATAAATCAATAATAAACCAAATAAAATTAACATAATAAATGTTTCAGAATTTCCTTCATAAAAATACATTCCACCAACAGCTATACATAAAATAATTAAAATCCATTTATATTTTTCTGCTAATTTTGATAATTCTTCTTTATATAAAAATATAATTCCTCCAACAATAAAAAACATTGCCGAATATATAATATTTCCTCTTCTATCATAATTAAAAAGCACATGATTTTTATCAAAAAAATAAATTCTACACAATACATGATATATAATGGTTATTCCTAATATAAACCATGCTCTTTTTTTATTACTAATTAAATAACAAAAAAAAGGAAAAATCATATAAAAAACAAAAATCAACCCTAAAAACCAACCAATACCGATGACTGATATATTAGCATTTGGTAATAATCCAAAACTTAATGTTAAATTAGCAAACAATTCATATATAGCACTTTTACTTGGCGAAATAATAACATCAATAAAACATAACGTGGCAAAAAATGGAAGTATTTTACTATATCTCCTACTGTAAAAATATTCTATTGATATTTCTTGTTTTATAATTTTATTATAGTACCCACAACACATAGAAAATGCACTTACTAGCATAAACAAAAAGACTAAATTTCCTAATGATGTTATAAACTTATCAAAAATAAATCCACTTACTTGATATTGCCCATTCATTAAAATATGCATCATTGCAACACCTATTGCTGAATACGCCCGAAGACCATCTATTGCTTCATATCGTACGTTTGTATTATTTTGTTTTATACTCTTATTCATTAGTTATTCCCTCAAATTATTTTTCCATTTTAAATATAACATATGCGCAGGTAGTATAACTATTCCAAAACATATTTTTTGTTTACTTCTCTTCCACAGCGTCTTTACATTTTCTCCCGCAAATCTACCATATATATAATACTGCATCATAGCCTTAACCTTAGCTTTCAAATTAGCATCAGATTTAAGAAAGTCCTCTGCTCTAACAACACATCCCTGTGGTGAAGCAATATTATGCTTTCGTCGATTATTCGTCAATCCTTCATCCAGATAATCAGAAATATAAATAACTTTATTAAAAAATCTCATTTTATATTTCTCCGCCATTCGAATCCATACAACATCTTCACCCAAGAATTTTTCTTCCTTAAACTCTGGAAAAGGATATTCTTTCAAACAATGTGTATACCATACCTCTGCCATATCTCCACCAATTCCACGATTGATACGACATTCTACATAGGATTCTTTCATTCCATTTTTAGGTACTCCTGAATCACTCAAATATCCACCATCCGGTTTACCTCTAAGGAAACTGAATCCACAAATATCTTTTTCATCTTGATATTTACGATAAACTTTTTTTATAGCAACTACAGCATCATCTGTTAACTTATCATCACTATCAACAATAAACGTTAATGGGGATTTGATAAATTGATAAGCATAATTCAATGCTGTATGTTTTCCGCCATTTTCTTTTAATTCATATCTAATACTGAAATCAGCATTAGATATGAATTGATCTATAATCTCGGATGTTCCATCTGTACTTCCATCATCAACAATTAACCACTCAAAATCTTTATCTTTTTGTAATTGCAGTGATTCATATAACTTTGATAAAAGTTCTTTTCTATTATAAGTTGGAGTTAAAATTGTAACTGTAGTATCAACACCCATCTTTTACTTCTCCATCTGTGCCGCAATATCCGCATCCACAATCTCTTCTCCACTCTTACCAACTAACTGCTCCTTAGAAACTGCAGACAATCCATCATTGATCGTTGCACACATATCGCAAGTAGAACACTTATCAAGTTCTTCCTTCGTAACAATACCCTTCTTATAGTCACGAACGATTTTATTCTCATACATACTATATTTTTTCTTCTTAAAGAAGCGTAAGAATTTATGTTTTACAACCCAAAGAGCAGGAACCCAAATATACTTATGCATAGCAGGTGATACAGAACCGATCATCCAGCAATCACGGTCACAGCAACGAACTTTCTTACGAACTTCCTCTGCTTCTTTGCTGTTCCATAATTCATTCCAACTCTGTTCATTTAAGTTACCCATAACTTCTTTATCTTTTGTTCCATTACATGGCATAACATCACCATATGGATCAATAAAGAATGTGTCAAAACTCATATCACATGGAAGTAATCTCTTCTGTCCATAAATATAATTGATCAATCCATGGTTAAAGTAAGCACGGAACCATTTCTTTGGTGAATTGCTGTTTAACAGTTCATTTACTAAGTTTTCAAACTGTTTTGCAACCATTGGACGGTTTTTGATGATATTCTTTGCTTCTACAAAGTAAAAACTGTTATGTAAGGAAGCCGTTGCAAATTCCATTCCCATCTTATCGGAAATCTTATAAAGTGGTACTAAGTCTTTACAGTTTGCATCCTGTACTGTCATACCAAATCCAACGTCTTTCATACCCATCTGTCTTAATTTCTTTAATGTTGTATATCCACGCTGGAATCCATTTTCTAATCCACGGATCTTGTTATTTGTTTCTTCTAATCCTTCGATAGAAATACGAATTCCGACATTAGGAAACTCTTTACACAGATCTACAATACGATCTGTAAAGAAACCATTTGTTGAGATAACGATACGATCGGATTTTTTCTGTAATTCACGTACAATATCTTTTAAGTCTGTACGGATAAATGGTTCTCCACCAGTAATGTTTGTAAAGTACATTGGTGGTAACTTCTTAATTGTTTCTAAGCTGATTTCTTCATCTGGTGTAGATGGTTTCTTGTAACGATTACACATATTACATCTTGCGTTACAACGATATGTAACAATAACTGTACCATTTAATTTCTTAACTTTCTTATCTTTACTCATATTTTTTTCACTCAACTTCCCTTTTTGTTTATTTGCTGCTCGATTGCCTCGAACTCTTCCTGTATAAATCTTCATCAACTTCTCATAATACTCATCGATCGTATCAAAACTAATATTTTTACAATTTTCTGCATATGAATCAGTTAATTCTTTTTCTTCCCATAGATGCTTGATCTTATCTTTCAAATCTTTTGCATCTGCACTTTCAAATAATTCTCCTGTTTTTCCTTCCTGAATCAGCTCTGGAATTCCACCAATGTTCGCTCCTAATACTGGAGTTCCATACATCTGTGATTCCATCACTGAGAATGGGCAGTTTTCATACCATTCTGATGGATAAATAGAAAATCTTGCTTCTCTGATCAGTTTTTCTAAGTCTTCTCCTGTCTGAAATCCGACATTCTTAATGTTTGGAATTCCTTCAATTTGATCTTCTAACGGACCAGTTCCAGCAAAGATAAATGGAACATCTGGTAATGACTTACATACATCAATTAATGTCCCAATTCCCTTTTCTTCAGAAAAACGTCCAAAATACAGAACATAGTCTTTTTTCTCTGTATTCTTCCATTCTACTTTATCAATAAAGTTATGTAATGCGATTGTTTTCTTTGCAAACAATGGATTACTATCTAATTTTTCTTTCATAAAGTGACTGCAACAGATCATTGCATCAATATATTTATAAGTTCCTTTTAATTTCCAAAACTCAGCTTCCATGGTTCCAACTGCACTCTTTGCGGTACTTCCATGAATACATTTTCCTTTTGTACAGTTCAAGAAATGTCCACCTAAACATTTTTCGCAGTTCTCATGTGTGTTAGGATTGTTACACATATGGTTTGGACAGACAAGCTGATAGTCATGTGCTGTAAATACGATTCTGCAGTTCTTTCCTGTCTCTTTTCTCCATTTCTGGATTTCTACAATAATACTTGGTGTCAACTGATAGTTGAAGTTATTAATATGACACACATCTGGCTGAAAATCATCCAGTACCTGTCTAATCTTTGTTCTTGCTTCTTTGGAATAGATTGTTTTTAATGGATATGTTAATTTTGCTAATTTACTTCCACCATGAAAGTCCATATCAGATGTATAAGCATCTACACTGTTTCCTACACATCTTCCTTCATGTTCCATACCAAAGAACTCTACTTTGTGTCCCTGTTTTTCTAAATATTCTCCTAATTTGAAGATATATGTTTCTGATCCACCATTAGGATATAGAAACTTGTTTATCATTAAGATTTTCATTGATCTTTTTTCCCTTCTGATATACTTTCAATGTTCTCTCCACAACATCTTCCCAATTATACCTACCACAAATATACCCAGACGCTTCACTCTTATACTTCTCCACAAGTTCCACATCATCACAAACCATCTGTAGCTTTTCCTTAAGGTCTTCCACATTAGCCTTCTTAAACAATATCGCCTTATCCTCAACCACATCCGCAATCTCAGCAATATCAGACCCAATCACACAGTTACCATAGCTCATAGCCTCAAGCAGACTAAGTGGCATTCCCTCCAACTTAGAAGGCAGCACATAAACATAAGCATTACTATAAATCTCTTCCAGTAACTTTCCAGAAACAAATCCAGTAAAGATAATATTCGGATCATCCCCAGCCATCTCTTTCAGCATCTTCACATACCCATCCGTATCACTCGTAGCCCCAGCGATCACTAGTTTCTTATCTGTTTTAAGTTCCTTATACGCCTCAATCAAGAAATGAATTCCCTTTTCTTCTGTCAGTCGTGATAATGCACAAATATACTCATCCTTATGAAGTCCAAATTTCTGAGTAATCAAATCCGCTTTCTGATTCTCATGCGTCATAACCCCATTCGGAATCAAAACAGTATCTCTATCATAAAACTTCTTAAAATACTTCTGTACTTTTTCACTTAATACAATCACTTCATCTGCATACTTTGCTGCAATATATTCCCCAAACTTAATATATCTGGAACCAAATCCGTGTTTCCATTTATCTCTCGCCCAGTCAATTCCATGAATCGTTACGATACAGCGCTTTCCAAACAGTTTCGGAATCCATAGAAATGCACTTGGTCCTTCTGCATGAAAATGTACAATATCATATTTTCCAAATGCTGCACAAATTGCAGCAGAAAAAGAGGATGTCATCGCTGCTAATCCTCTTTTATTGATCGTTATTACTTTCTTTAACTGAACTCCCCTATACTTTTTCCTTTTTACAGTTTTTACATATTCATTTTCCACTTTATCGCCAGATCGGTTAAAGCATGTTACTTGGTAGCCTTTTTTTATCATTAATGGACACATAATCGTCAATACACGTTCAATTCCACCTCTTCTAGATGGAACAACCTTATGACCGATCATCGCAATTCTTAAATTCTTGTTACCTCTTTTTTTCAATTTGATAGTCCCCTTCATTCAATCAACAATCAACTAATCCACAACTTCACACTCTCAAATCTACCTACTGTGCCCCATCATCCCCACAAACAACAAGCCACACTGTCTTAATCAATATCCCAATATCCCTCCAGATAGACCAATGATCGATATAATCAACATCCATCTGAACAATCTCCTCAAAGTCTGTGATCGTGCTTCTTCCGCTAACCTGCCAAACCCCAGTCAGTCCAGGCTTCTGGCAAAGTCTCTTCTTATGGTAAGCACTATACTGTTCAAACTCATCCACTGTAGGCGGCCTTGTCCCTACCAGACTCATATCCCCCTTCAGTACATTCCAAAACTGTGGAAGTTCATCAATACTTGTCTTCCTGATAAACTTTCCAACCTTGGTAATTCTCGGATCGTCTTTCATCTTAAACATCAAGCCGTCCATCTCATTCTGCGCCATAAGCTCTTTCTTGCGCTCTTCCGCATCCTGATACATCGAACGGATCTTATAGATTTTGAAGATCCTTCCATTCTTCCCAACTCTCTTCTGTGAGAAGAACAGCGGCCCCGGTGATTCTAACTTCACCAACGGTCCAACAATGATCACTGCGATCGCTGTGATCAACATTCCAACCAATCCCCCGGCAATATCCATTGCTCTCTTCATCATCAGCATGACAAATGATACATTATGACCAGAGAAGCTTACACTCTCATAAGGTCCAACCTTCTCCAGTGATCGTTCCAGATTCTCATTGATCTGGAACTGAGAAATGTTAAGATTCGTCTTAATTCCCATGTCCTCAAGGTTCTGTATTGTCATCGCGATTGGAAATTCGTCATCCATCGGTATATATAAGAATACTTCATCTACAACCGACCGCATCGCATATTCAAAAATACTTCGATATGAATGTGCTACAACCGGAATCTCGTTAATTAGCCATCCTGTCATGTCTTTGTCCACAACTGCAACACTTGTGATCCACAAGTCCCAGTTCTTCTCTTCCATGATGTTTCCGATCACTTCTTCTGCATGATCACTCGTTGTGATGATCATCATCTTTCTTGCATAAGAATGATCCTTTCTTCTTGATAACCAATACTTCCGATAAACTCGATGTGTGATCTGCATCCATACAAAACTGAATCCAGAAGTAAAGATATAGATAAATCTGGAGTAATCTTTTGCATCTTGGATCAGGAATGCAACCATCGCCATTCCTGCTGCCATCAGAATGACCGTCTGCAAATTCATTCTCATTTCTTCTATAAGTTTGCGCTTAAAAAAACCACGATTCGGACGAAACAGAAAGTAGATCATCATAAGTACTACAATTGCAATAAACCAACGATAATACGTATCGTTCCCCATCACGGTATACCCTGTTTCAATATTTCCAAACCGCAGCCATACTGCTGCAAAATAACCAACAGTAACTCCCACCAAATCTAATAAAAAGATCAGGAAGTTCTGCATCTGTAATCTTGTTGCTTCCATATTCTATTTCATCCCCATTTATTTTTACACTTTGTGTTAATTATCCATACTTTTCAAAGTATAGCACTATAAATGAGCAAATTTGAAAAATTGCACAAAACTACACTGCGAATTTCATAA
>OGYG01001202.1_pt1 | contig 18271 bp, 19 predicted proteins | sample 1576481 | NCBI WGS metagenome assembly OGYG01 (sample SAMEA3541497, study PRJEB24748) | human gut metagenome | biome: human gut; feature: human-associated habitat; material: faeces | place: China | collected 2012 | reverse complement strand
TTCCAAGCTTTATTCCGGTTCGGGTATCCACAGCCTTCCTGAATTAAATCCCAAAATACTCTTCCAGCACATTTTCCAACGCACTGCCGTAATTTTGTTTCTCAACTTTTTCTGTCGTGACAATATCTCTTGCTCCAATCTTTTTTCTATCCAGATAATAGACTGTTTCACCTACTTTTTCGCCTTTTTTTAATGGTGCTTTTATATTCTTGTCTTTTCTTGTTTTGCTCTTTATTTTGGACAGGTCAGCGCCTGTGGTGTCCACGTAGGTGAATGTATCTTTCTGACGTACCTTCACCTCTTTTTCCGTCCCGCCTCTGACTTCGACCGGTGATATCTTCTTTTGTTCTTTTTCTGTATATTTCTGACATTTTCCGAAACCATAATTCAATAAAGTGATCGCATCTCTGACTCTGGCTTTGCTGTCATCTGCTGCCATGATCACGGCGATCAGATCAATATCGCCTTTCCTTCCGGTTGCGGATACACAGAATTTGGCTTTACCGGTAGAGCCGGTCTTTAGTCCGGTTGCATATTCATACTGACGAATCAGTTTGTTTGTATTCGTAAGTCCGAATTCTGATTCGCCCTTTTGAGTTTTATGTGTGATATTTTCCATCCAGATGTTACAGTAATCGAAGATCTGCGGATATGTAGTGATCAGTTCTTTTGACATCAGTGCAATATCTCTTGCCGTTGTCAGATGACCTTCTGCATCCAATCCGTTGCAATTTACAAAATGTGTATTTTTCATGCCAAGATCCTTTGCCCGTTTGTTCATCTTTGCAACAAATTCTTCTTCGTTTCCACAGATATATTCAGCCATTGATACACAGGCGTCGTTTGCGCTGGCTACAGAGATACATTTGATCAGCGTATCTACCGTCTGTGTCTCCCCAGGCTCCAGAAACACCTGTGAACCGCCCATGGACGCCGCATATTCAGATGTTGTCACTTCATCCGCCAGCTTGATCTGGCCGCTTTCCAGTGCATCGAATATCAACAGCAATGTCATAACTTTTGTTACACTTGCCGGTGGTAATTTCTCATCCGGATTTTTCTCATATATGATCTGTCCTGTTGACGCTTCCATCAGAATTGCCGACGGTGCACTGATCTGCTCCTGTTGTCTTTTCTCATTTTCTGTATTATTTTCTTGTGAATTTTCCGGTTGATTCTCTTCCGGCGGAACTGCATATACCGGTTGTAAAAATAGTACAAAAGACATTAGTATTGCACTAATACATCGTCTATGCCGCATCGCATCTGATTCCTCGCTGACATCTTTTCGATTATTATTATCTTACTCTGAGAAATTGTACATTATTCCATCCACCTATTGTTTTCCCACTCCGAAAATCATATAATAGACAGGAACACATTTTGAAAGGATGACAAATTATGAAATTCATATACCCTGCAGTATTTCACAAAACCGAAGAAGGACACTATAAAGGATATTTCCCGGATCTGGAATGTTGTTATGGTGAAGGCGAGACTTTAGATGATGCCATTGAAAGCGCCAACGAAGCGGCACGCGACTGGATTACGCTGGAACTTTCCGAAGATGATCCATTGATCCCATATGTATCTGACATTGAAGATATTGAAGTAAAAGAAGGCGAGATCGTCCGCAATATTTCTATGAACATCCGCTTCTACGAAGGCTGGGACGAATAGTCATTTTTAATCTGAAAATATTTCCAGATTATGAAAACACTTCTAGTGTATTAATTGTATTTCTCCACATACTATGGATGTAACGACAAGGAAAAAGTTACAAAGTTACCAAAAGGAGGAGTATAAAAAATGGCAAATCGTTCATCAAACAAAACAGCCGTACCTGAAGCAAAGGGTGCATTAGACAAATTCAAGTACGAGGTAGCAAGTGAACTTGGAGTTCCGTTATCAGATGGCTACAACGGAGACCTGACATCCAGACAGAATGGATCTGTCGGCGGTTATATGGTCAAGAAAATGATCGAACAGCAGGAAAAACAGATGGCAGGTAAATAACCGCACAGTATCTGTAACAGGCTGGAAACGCAGAATGAAAAACTAAAAGATCAAAAAATCAACACATGACTTCTATCATACGAAGTTGTCATGTGTTGATTATTTTTTTGCCGCTATATCCATCCATATCTGCGGAATGTACCAGATAAACAATCCGATTACAGCACAACTTCCGCCGCATTCTCATAATTCGGCAGTTTCCGGATCCATTCTTCGTCTTCTTCTGTGAGCTGGTCTGCCGCCTCGTTTGCCATCTGAAGGATCTTCGCATCCTGATAGACATCTCCCAGTTTAAAGTTCATAAGACCACTCTGACGGATTCCAAAAAGGTCTCCCGGTCCGCGGAGTCTTAAGTCTTCACTTGCGATCTTGAATCCGTCATTCGAATGATTCAGGATATCCAGCCGTTTTTTTGTTTCTTTCGATTTTGACGCACTCATGAAGATACAGTAGGACTGGTGTTTTCCACGTCCCACACGTCCTCTCAACTGATGAAGCTGAGCAAGACCGAAACGCTCTGCATTTTCAATCATCATAACCGTTGCATTCGGCACATCGATTCCAACTTCGATCACAGTTGTCGATACCAGTATCTGGATCTCATTTCTTCCGAAACGATCCATGATATCGTCTTTCTGTGCCTGCTTCATCTTGCCATGCAGACAGGCTACCTGAATCTGTTCTCCCATCTCTTCCTGAAGTGCCACCGTATAATCCGTAACATTTTCCGCTTCCATCGTCTCACTTTCTTCTACCATAGGGCAGATTACATAGCACTGCCGTCCTTCTGCGATCTGCTTTTTCATGAAGTTGTAGGCCGTGTTGCGGTATCCGGTATCCACCACGCAGTTTTTGATCGGCAGACGATTTGCAGGAAGTTCATCGATCACCGAGATGTCCAGATCTCCGTATAAAATGATGGCAAGTGTTCGCGGAATCGGTGTCGCACTCATGACTAACACGTGCGGCTCCCCGCCTTTTAACGCAAATGTTTCTCTCTGTTTTACTCCAAATCTATGCTGCTCATCAGTTATAACAAGTCCCAGATTATCATAACTTACGGCCCCCTGGATCAGCGCATGTGTTCCGATGATGATTTTCGCCAGTCCGCACTCGATACGGTCATATGCCCGCCGTTTTTCTTTTGCTGTCATAGATCCCGTCAGAATTTCTACCTTGATTGGAATATCATACTCTTCGAACATCTTCGTAATATTCTCATAATGCTGTCTTGCAAGCACTTCTGTCGGTGCCATCATTGCTCCCTGACAGCCATTGAATGCCGCATTCATCAGTGCAAGCACCGCAACGATCGTCTTACCGGAGCCCACATCTCCCTGCACCAGCCTTGACATCGTCTTCTCCGAACCGAGATCTTTTTCAATCTCTTTCCAGACCTTTGTCTGTGCGCCGGTCAGTTCAAACGGCAGACTCTTCAGAAATGTCTCTACCTCCGGGCGTGGATGCATCGGATAATTGTTTTCCAGACGTTCATTTTTCTCCTTTAATCTCCTGATCGACAGAATAAACTCTAAGAATTCCTCGAATACCAGACGTTCTCTCGCATGATAAAAGACTTCTTTATCTTCGGGAAAATGGATTCCTCTCACAGCATAGTTATATTCCGCCAGACCATATTTCAAACGCAGGGAATCCGGCAGGATCTCTCTGGTAAGATCCAGGCCGTCCAAAGCCTGTTTCATAGCCTTCATGACCATGTTGTTGGATAGTCCGGAGGTCAGACCATAGACCGGCTGTAATGTATGCAGTTTCTCTTCGTATTTTGCAGATGGATAGAAGATCTCCGGATGCTCCATAACCAGATCACCCGTTTTCTTGCGAACGACTCTTCCACGCAGGGTGATCACGCCTCCGCCGGATAACGTATTCCGCAAGAATGGCATACGAAACCAGATTACCTTTAATATTCCGGTAATATCTTTTACATACAGCGTTGTCACCTGCATCCGGCTGCTTCCGGATACCTGCACACGACCGTAGATTGCGCCTGTAACGGTCTGGATCTTGTCTTCTTCCAGTTCACTGACAGGCACCGCTTCCTCGTACACATCATATCCATGCGGATAATAACGGATCAGATCACCTACCGTATGTATATTGATCTTTTCGAAGAGCTTTTTCGTCTTCTCTCCGATTCCTTTCAAATCTCCGATATCTGTCTTTTCTATCATACGATGCTTCCTTCCCTCCATCCTGTAAATCCAATCTCTTCATCACAAAACTCATCCGGATACAAAGAACCGGATCTATATACCAGAAGCTTCTCTCACTCTGGATATACAGATCCGGTTCTGTATATAATTCTATACTTTATCTCTTACTCTACAGCAAGCACATAGTAATAGATCGGCTGTCCGCCAAACTGAATATCCACATCTACATCCGGATACAGTTCTTCGATCTCTCCTGCGAATTTCTCCGCCTCTTCTTCTGATACTTCCTCTCCGTAATAGATACTGATCAGTTCGGAATCTTCATCTACCAGATTCGCGATCAGTTCTTTTGTAGTCTCTTCCAGATCTTTTCCTACCGCAAGGATTCCACTGTCACCGATACCCATGATATCTCCTTCATGGATCTCTTTGTCATCGATATGTGTATCTCTTACCGCATACGTCATCTGACCGGTCTTTACATTCTTGATCTCTTCCAACATAGCCTCTTCATTTGTCTTGACATCTGCGTCCGGCATAAAGTTAATGATCGCTGTAATTCCCTGTGGTACAGTTTTGGTAGGGATTACGATGATCTCTTTATCTTCTACCAATGATTTTGCCTGGTTTGCTGCCAGAATAATGTTCTTGTTGTTCGGAAGGATAAATACCGTATCTGCATTTACCTGATCGATAGCATTCAGCATGTCCTCTGTACTTGGATTCATGGTCTGTCCGCCTTCGATGATATAATCTGCACCCAGTTCTTTGAATATCTCATTCATACCGGCTCCGATGGAAACGGTAATGAATCCCATTGCCTTTCTCGGCTCTGCTGTCTTCTTTTCTTCGTATGCAGCTTCTTCTTTTGCCTGTTCTTCTGCAAGCTTCTCCGCATCACGGATCAGTTTTTCCTGATGTTCTTCACGCATATTATCGATCTTCATCTTAGAAAGCTGTCCATAAGTCAGCGCTTTCTGGATCGCAAGTCCCGGATCATTGGTGTGTACGTGGATCTTCACGACATCATCATCCGCAACACATACAATGGAATCTCCGATCGAGCTTAAGAATTTCTTGAATTCATGTTCATCTTCTTCGGTAAATTCTTTTTCTGTCAGAATGATAAATTCTGTACAATATCCAAATTTGATATCTGCCGTATCTTCTGCATTCACCTTATTCATGGTAACACTTGTACTTGGTTTGATCGAACTGTAATCAATCTCTTTACCAAGGAATGCATCATATCCGCCTTTAATCACTTCCAGAAGTCCCTGTCCGCCGGAATCTACCACACCTGCTTCTTTTAATACCGGAAGCATCTCTGGTGTCTTATTCAACACTTCCTCTGCATATTCGATCACAGCCGGGATGAATACTTCCAGATCATCTGTCTCTTCAGCCATCTCTGCTGCCTTTGTCGCAATTCCGCTGGCAACAGTAAGGATGGTTCCTTCCTTCGGCTTCATAACAGCCTTGTAAGCAGTATCTCTTGCTCTCTGGCATGCCGCAGCAAGTGCAAGCACATCAATCTCTTTCTCTTCTTTGATTGCCTTTGTAAATCCTCTTAAAAGCTGAGATAAGATAACTCCTGAGTTACCTCTCGCCCCGCGCAGGGATCCGGAAGAGATTGCCTTTGCAAGATCCTTCATCTCCGGGTTATTTAATGCTGTTACTTCTTTTGCCGCTGACATGATCGTCATAGACATATTTGTACCTGTATCTCCATCTGGTACCGGGAATACATTCAATTCGTTGATATAGTCTTTCTTTGCTTCAATGTTCTGAGCACCTGCAAGAAACATCTTTGCAAGCACGTCCACATTAATCGTTTTCGTAGCCACTTCTTACGTTCCTCCTTAAAATCCACAAACTAATCAATGACTCTTACGCCTTCAATATAGACGTTGATCTTATCTACCTGCATACCGGAAAATTCTTCCACTCTGTACTTCACATCACTGATCAGATTATCTGTTACAGCGGAAATGCTTACACCGTATGCCACAATAATGTGGAAGTCAATACTGATATGATTATCATCACTTATATTTACATGGATTCCTCTTGTCAGGCTCTCCTTTTTCAGCAGATGAACCAGGCCATCTTTCATATTTACAGCTGCCATTCCAACAATACCAAAACATTCAACCGCCACTGTTCCTGCATATTTTGCAATTACTTCAGGATCAATGGTAATAATTCCCAAATCTGTACTCATACACCCTTTCATAGCAAAACCTCCACTTCTTTTATTATCTTCTATCTAAATCAAAACACAATATATTTTATTATACTCTGTTTTGCCGCTAATTACAATAGTTCTTATTGCGCAAAAAAACTCAGATTCCACACATCGAAATCTGAGTTTCAATACATCTTATGCACGCTCAACTTTTCCTGATTTCAAACAAGAAGTACAAACATACATCTTCTTTGTAGCTCCGTTTTCGGTTTTCACGCGAACAGATTTTACATTTGATTTCCACATCTTTGGTGATTTTCTATGAGAGTGGCTGACATTGTTTCCAAAGTGAGCACCCTTTTCACAAATAGCACATTTTGCCATGACTGCACCTCCTAACGCTCATAATAAGTTCTTTGTCCGAACTCGCAACAATAGTTATTCTAGCAGACTGTTGCAAGAATTGCAAGAGTTATTTGATATTTTTTTGTTTACTTTCCGATTTTCAGCAACAAAACAGGCAATATCCCACTGCAACGCACAGGATCATACACAAAATCTGGCAGAACAAACCTGGTATGACCAGTGCCAGAAGCATTCCTGCCGCTATCCAGAACAATGCAAATCCTACGATTCTTTTCACAGACACACACCTGCTTTTTGTACATTATATGTACACTGCCACAAAAAATGTCTGCTATTTTTCTGCTTCGTCGAGGATCTTATTCACATCCTCTTCCGTAACGTTATCTTCTTTTCGTGATGTAAAACGATCCATCACATCCGGTACCATATCCAGCAGCTTCGTGATCGTATCCTGATTCTTGATGTTCACAAGCTTGGTGTGACCATTCTGAATGACCAGCACCGCGCTTGGTGTCATCTTCCCACCGATACCTCCGGCACCTTTTTCTTTCTTATCTGCGTTGAACGCACCTGCGCCTACCGCAAAGGATACATCTACCAGTGGTAAAATAATCGTATCGCCGATATGGATTGCTTCTCCTACTACCGTCTTGGACGATACCACTCCGTCCATACCATGGAACAGCGCTTCTACAGTCCCTTTGAAATTATTCTCAGCCATCTTCTTTCCTCCTTGCATTCTCTATATCTATAATTGAAACTTGCGGATATCATGATATGTCTTTCTGATCTCGCTGCACCACACCAGGTTCCACAGGAAGCAGACCAGCGGCATCATGCGGAATCCACCGCGGACTCTGACTTTCCCTTTCAGTATCCTTCTTTCAAAATCAGGTTCCACCAACAGATGATCTCCGATAAACGGATAGATCATACTTAATCCCGCCAGTGCCTGTCCTGTATGGTACGGATCTTCAAATCCAAATTGAACTTCACCTTTTATTACTTTCGGCTTCCAACGCTTTAACAGCTTGCCCGCCTCTTTTTTCACCTTCAAAAAAGCTTTCCTGTGCACCGGATCTTCCAATTCCTTCATAATTCTTTCTTTCTTATCCAATATGCTGTCCAGCTTTTCTTCTGCATGTCCAACCGTATGCTTTATCTTATCACAGAACTTTAAGATTGTACATTTTATCTTCGCAAATCTCCCAGCTTTTTCAGGAGTACTTTCCGGGATTTCTTCCACATTCTCCGGAAGCGTTTTACTGCTCTCCACAGTTCTTTTTTCTTCTTCAGGCTCTTCTTCCATTTCCGATAGTCTGCTGCTGCTTTCCACTCTCTGTTCTTTCCGGTTTTCTTTCGAAGCTGTATTCTCTTTTTCATGAGCTTCCTCCTTCTCAGATTCTATCTTCGCAGTTTCTGTTTTCTCAACGTCTGTTTTCACCGGACGATCTTCCGATTTTTTCTTCTCAGTATCTGTATGTCCGCTTTTCTGCGGTTCACTTCCGAAAGATTTCCACGCAATCCTTACCCGCCATTTTAACTCCTGCTCTTCAAATGACACATCGATCCGTATCAGGCGCAAGAGCCACGTCACGCAGCCGTATGCGCTGCTTTCCTTTATCTCTCCGGGCATTGACGCATCGAGCCGGTATCTCACCGGAACACACAAAAAGGTCACCAGAAGCAGAAGCAGCAGCCCGAGAATCACTGCAATTATGATCCCTATTATTTTTAAAATGATCAAAAGAATATGTAACACCATCTTATCTTCCCTGCTCTTTTTCTAATATATAAGACCGTATATCACATCCGCCTGTCTGTTCATATACTTCCTGTACGATCTGTTCTACCAGTTCTACCGCTTCCTCATATCCTTTTGTAATTCCTACCACGAACAGATCTTGTTCCGGAAATGCAGGCTGCTTAAACTGGAGTGTCGGATAGATTTCCAGTTGATTCTTTTCACTGATTGCCAGCGTGATCACATGCACACTCGGCTGCAGTTTTCCGGATTCCAGCTTGCGGATGATTTTCTCTTTTTTCTTTTCCAGTCCTTCTGTCAGGTACAGATGCTTATAGTATCGCATATTTCCCGTCCTTCTATACTTCTAATAATACGAGTCAAAAATCTCTTTTGCAACATTTACCGCCTTTGCAGTTCCGTCCGAAGCTTCAATGATCACGCTTACAACCAGTTCCGGATCTTCCACATTCGACATACCGATGAACCAGGAGTGGTCTTTTTCTTTATCGGAACTATATTCTGCCGTACCGGTCTTTCCCGCTGCTGTGTAGCTCTGTCCGCTCAATACAGATGCGGTACCGTAATCTACTACGCTCTTCATGTATTCTTTGATCCGGGCAGCTTCTTCCGCTGTCATAAGCTGCTTATATTCTTTCTGATCCGTCTCTTTCATGACCGCTCCCGATGCATTTGTCACCTTGTCAACCAGATACGGTTTCATCAACTTTCCGCCATTGGCGATAGCAGATGTGATCAATGCCATATGATACGGGCTTACCTGCGTCTCCCCCTGTCCCATCGCCGTCATCATCTTTGTACCGTTTCCGGCAGAGCTATCCATCGTAAAGCTGCTCTTACTATACGGAAGATCCGAAGGCAGTTTTGAATCAAACAGAACTTCCTCTGCCGTCTTCTTAAATTTCACCGGATCCAGTGAAAGTCCTATATTCGAAAAAGATGTGTTGCACGAATATGCCAGACTTTCCTCCAGACCGACCTGCCCATGGACATGTCCGTTATAGCAGTGAATCTTAATTCCACTGTTCTCGATCGAGCCGGTACAATTATAAGAATAAGAACTGTAATCCGGATTCTCCCTCATGAATTCCAGAAGCGTCACAACTTTGAACGTAGAACCCGGTGCATACTGCCCCTGTGTCGCACGATTCAACAGTACACTGTTTTCATCTGTACTCAGAGCGTTCCAGCTGGATTCTACCGTATTCGGGTCAAAGTCCGGCTTAGATACCATGGCAAGGATCTTTCCTGTCTTCGGCTCCATCACCACTACCGCACCTTTTTTCTCTCCCAGTGCCTGATATGCCGCTTTCTGAAGGTCCGCATCCAGTGTTGTCACAACCGTGTCTCCCATATTTTTTTTATCCTGGAATTCATTCTTCAACTTGATCAGAAAATTTTCATCCGAAGTCAGCAGATCGTAATTCTCCAGAGATTCGATCCCTGATTTGCCCTGTACGCTGTAACCGACCACATGTGCAAATACATTGCCATAAGGATACTCTCTTGTCTCGCTTCCGTCTGCTGCCGTATCGGTCTTCGCAAGCACATTCCCATTCCTATCTACAATTGTTCCCCGGGTCACCCTCTTTGCATTCGAATTCTGTCTGGCATTATAAGGACTTCTGATGATCTCCTGGCTTTTTTTTACCTGAAAATATCCGATATATCCCAGCAGTACCAGAAAAAGCGCTACGAATACATACGTAACTCTAGCGAACTCTTTGTTTCTTGCGCGCTTTGCCTTGAGCCGCTTCTTTTCGCGCTTTTTGGCTTCTTTTCGCTCTTTGCGGGTCATATTCTGCCTCTCGATATCCCGCCGCACTCTCCTGTCGGCTTCTCTTTGCTCGTAACCGTTCTTTCTTCCTTCTCTCAATATCCTCTTCCTCGTCTTCTCTTAAAATATACAGTCCCTGGATAATTGCAAACATGATCAGCGTACTGATCAGAGAACTTCCGCCATAGCTTACCAGCGGAAGTGTTACACCTGTTGACGGAATGAACTTTGTCGCTCCTCCGATCGTTAAAAACACCTGGAATATATAACAGGTACCAAGTCCCAGCGCTACCATCTTATAAAACAGATTATGCAGCTGCATTGCGATATTTAAGAACATCACATAACAGCTCACACAGATCAGTATCAGACACATCGCATAGATCAGCCCCATCTCTTCTGAAATTGCAGAAAAGATGAAGTCCTCTGCCGATACCGGAATCGTGTCCGGCTGTCCCTGATAAAGTCCCGCTCCGAACCATCCGCCAGTCCCGATGGCAAATAATGACTGTGCTACCTGATAACCGCCTTTATCATATGTTCCAAACGGGTCTCTCCATACATTTACACGCGTCTTAACGTGCGTAAACAGATGATACGCCACAACTGCTCCGGCACTTCCCGCACCAAGTCCTGCGAGAATATAAAGCGGCTGATGTGTCGCCACATATAACATGACCAGATATACGACGAAGATAATAAGCGCCGCACCAAGGTCCTTAGATGCCACAAGGATCAACACATGAAATGCTGCAACTGCCGTCGTCACCACAATATCTTTAAATTCTGTAGAACGCTTAAAACTCGATGCCACGAAGAACACAAAGACAATCTTCACAAGTTCTGATGGCTGGATGTTGATTCCGGCAACTGTAAAGCCAAGCATTGCACCATAAGACACCTTACCTACAACCACTACTACCGCCAGCGACACGATACCGATAATTCCGTAAAGAATTCTCCATTCCGACAGAAAACGTGCTTTTCGGATAATAATCGGAATCACAAGGCAGAGCACAATTCCTGCTGCCGCGATCAGATACTGTTTCGCAGCCTTATCATAATTCAGTCTGGTGATCATGATAAAACCGATGCTGAGCAGCATACACATATTATTTACAACCAGACGTGATACTTTCGGATAAATAAAGCTATACAACAGGATCGTTCCTCCAAGAAGCGTCACCTGCATCAGATACAATGCCAGAATCTTTGTATCCTTTTTTTCCAGATACATCACAAGAAATGCCGTCAGATGCATCACAAACATCAGCACATTCTGCTTCCTGAGACAACGTTTCTTTTTATCCGGATCATAATATCCGAAGATACTGAAACACAGATACGTATACACTGTGATCATCAGTATCATCAGATATTTTGATAACTGTACAATTATGTTTACCAACTTTCCACCTACTTTACTCCTCTTTTAAAATGCCCCCTCGTATACTCCCGTATCTGAGGTTCCATCTTTTTTCCTTCTGTAAATGCATTCATATATATCTTACAGATTTCTTTTACCTGTTCTTTATTCTCAACTGTAAAATCCAGCCGTATCTGTGCAGGCATCAGTTTTCTGATCTCTTCCGCCTTATCCGCCAGGAACAACGGTGCTGAATTATACATTACATTATAACAGTCTCTGCAATAGCATCTGACTGTAAACTCCTTCTGATAACGGTCAGAAATCGTAAGTACTCCGCCTTTTCCGTCACAGGAAGCACTGGTCTTCTTTATACAGCCCGCACTGACCATCACCGGCTGGTATCCATATGCGATAAATGCCTGTTCTCCTATCCCAAGTTCTGCCAGCTCACGATCATTCAATTCCACCGGCGCTGTTCCCTGTCCGATCCCCAGATCCTTCAACTCTTCTTTTGCTTTTTGATTAAAAATGTAGAGATTATAATCACTGCGGATTTCTTTTTGGTATGCATGTTGTCTGAGCCACGCATAACTCTCCCAGTTGCGGATCAGTATACCATCATATTTTTCCTCGATTTTTGCATACATACGTTCATATCTGCGGATCGTACGTTCCCTGAAAATGTATGGCATCGCAAGGAAATACTGTACGCCGTTTTCACGTTCAAATTCTATCTCCTCATCCAGATACACACACCGTACTCCGCTGTTTACCGCTGCCTCAAGCTGTGCTTTTGACTGCACAGACGCAGATATACTGCATTCCTTTCCGGTGCTGTTCTTTTCCACGGTTTTTTTTGTTTCTGTCTCACAATCCGCTTCTTCTCTCCGGTATTGCATCTGTATCTTCTCTGTCAGTTCTTTGATTCCTTCTCTTCGCAGTTCATTCAGCGCCTGCATCGGCAGGAACACATTTCCTTCTGTATGGATCTTCAGACGTTCAAACACAAACTCTGTATTGCCGGTCTTTCTCATCTGTTTTTCAATTCTTTTCGGATCCAACGGCTGCTTTTGCGCTTCCTGAACTTCCTGACCGGTACATTCCACGGTAATATTGCCATACGATACTGTTAGTTTAGCACGCTTTCCGACAGAAAATGTTAAAATACCATTAATTTTTTCTTGTACTTTTATATCCTGCCACGGTTTTTCCTCAGTGTTGCCATCTTTGGCATTCTTCGGACGCTTCAATGATATCATATCTCTGCCGTTATGCTGATGATAGTAGCCCTCACAATAACCACGCCTCTGGTAAGCAGCAAGCAGTTCCCGTTTATCAGCCTCTGACACCCGGTATGCCGATCTGTCTTTTCCTTCTTTCTGAAGCTTAAGATAATGATCCGCATATTTCCGATACATCCTTACAACCGTATAGACATATTCCGGCTGCTTCATTCTTCCTTCTATCTTAAATGAATCAACCCCCGCATCGATCAGTTCCGGCAAAATGTCTATTGTACACAGATCCTTCAGACTCATCAGATCTGCCGGTTTCTTTCCATCTATCTGATAAGGAAGACGGCACGGCTGTGCGCACTGTCCTCTGTTGCCGCTCCGTCCGCCGATCATACTGCTGAGAAGGCACTGGCCGGAATAACAATAACACAGTGCTCCATGTACAAAACATTCCATCTCCAGTCCCGTCTGTCTCTTCATATCACGGATTTCCCCGAGCGAAAGTTCTCTCGCCGGCACGACTCTCGTGATTCCGTATTGTTTTAAATGATCCGCTCCGAGCGTATTGGTAATGGTCATCTGTGTACTTGCATGTACCGGCATCTCTGGAAAATGCTCTCTGATATACTTTACCACACCGATATCCTGTACGATCACTCCATCCAGTCCCGCTCTGTAATACGGAAGCAGATATGCATACAATTCCTCCATCTCCCTGTCTTTCAGAAGTGTATTCACCGTCATATATATCTTTCTTCTGTGAATATGTACGTATTCAATTGCCTGCACCATATCTTCTTCCGAAAGATTCTGTGCATATGCCCTTGCTCCAAATCTGGTACCGCCAAGGTATACTGCATCCGCACCTGCGGCTATTGCTGCCTGCAGGCATTCCATCGAACCTGCCGGTGCCAATATCTCTACCACTCTGTTCATAGTCTCTTATCCTGTCTTTTCTTTCTTGTAAAAAAGGCTGTCGTGTGACAGCCTAATTCTTACTTATTATTCTTAATCTCTGTTTCCAGCTGTACGATCTTCATCTGAAGTTCCTTATTCTCTTCCTTCAGCTTGTCCATCGCTTTCTCTGCATTCTCCAGCTTGATCTGAACGGATATCAGTTCATGCTTTAAGTCATACATCTCTTTATCTTTTGCCTCGATATCACTTTCCAGTGTACCGCCCTGCTTCTTCGCCTTAAAGTAATCATCCGCAATGTTCAGCGCCAACAGAATACTTCTGGTCTCTGCGCTCTGCTTGCGATATCCCTCACTATTGCTGCATTCGTCCAGCTTATGGTTCAGATATGTAGAAACTTTCTGTAAATAGTCTTCACTTTCAAATCCACTTAAAGTAAAAACCTTTCCTCCTATTAATACTTCTGTATAGTTTTTTGATGATGCCATAAGAAGCCTCCTCGAACTTTCATAATTTCTGATAACTATTATAAACTAATCTGTAAGAAAAACCAACTATTTTATTCATTTTCCTTACAAATTCCCAGATGGGCATATGCCGCATCCGTCACGACTCTTCCTCTTGGAGTTCTCTGAATAAACCCATTCTTCAACAGATATGGCTCATATACATCCTCAATCGTACCCGGATCTTCTCCGATCGATGCCGCAAGCGTCTCCAATCCGACCGGGCCGCCGCCGAATTTCCCGATCATAGCCAGAAGGATCCCTCTGTCTGTCTGATCCAGACCTTCCTTATCCACATCCAGAAGATCCAGTGCATAATCCGCCACTTCTTCTGTGATGTAGCCGTCATATTTCACCTGGGCAAAATCCCGGACACGCTTTAACAGACGATTGGCAAGTCTCGGAGTCCCCCGCGAACGTCTCGCCATCGCATATGCACCATTTTCATCAATCCCGACTTCCAGAACCTTTGCCGAACGTAAAATGATCATCTTCAATTCTTCGACCGTATAATATTCCATCCTGGTCACCACACCGAAGCGGTCCCGCAAAGGCGCTGTCAGCATACCTGCCCTTGTCGTTGCCCCTACCAGGGTGAATTTTGGGAGATCCAGACGGATCGATCTTGCCGAAGCGCCCTTTCCGATCATAATATCGATCGCATAGTCTTCCATCGCCGGATACAGCACTTCCTCCACCTGACGGTTCAGGCGGTGGATCTCATCTACAAAAAGGACATCCCCTTCCTGCAGATTATTCAGGATTGCCGCCATCTCTCCCGGCTTTTCGATCGCCGGTCCTGATGTGATCTTCATATTTACATTCATCTCATTGGCAATGATTCCCGCAAGTGTCGTCTTTCCAAGTCCCGGAGGTCCATAGAACAAGAGATGATCCAGTGCCTCGCCCCTCGCCTTTGCCGCTTCAATATAAATCTTCAGCATTTCTTTTGCTTTTGCCTGACCAATGTAATCTTCCAGAAGCTGAGGTCTTAAATGATTCTCGATCCTGACATCTTCCTCCAGATTCTCAGTCGTCATAATTCTTCTGCTCATCTGTCTGCCTTACCTTCTACAACATATATTTCAGAGACTGACGGAGAACATCTTCCACACTCATTTCTTCCGTAATCTCTACCTGTCTGACTGCTTTTAATGCCTCGGTATTGCCATACCCGAGTGCAACCAGTGCCTGTACCGCTTCTCCTGTCATCTCATTTGCCATGCCTGCAGATGTATCTGCCGTGTTCTGCACTGCATTCACGGTATTCTCAAGCGCATCCTCCAGCTTCAACTTGTCTTTTAATTCCAGAATCAGCTTCTCCGCCGTCTTTTTACCGATTCCCGGTGCCGCCTGGATTGCCTTTACATCATTCGACGCAACCGCAAATCTCAGATCATCGGGTCCGAGTGCCGAAAGAATCCCAAGACCACCTTTCGGTCCGATCCCGCTGACACCGATCAAAAGCCGGAATACACGGAGTTCATCCCTGGTAAGAAAGCCATATAACTGCATCAGATCTTCCTTTACATGCAGATAGGTGTGGATCTTTACTTCTTTTCCAAGAGCCGGAAGCCTGCCCATTGCGGTTCCTGCCATGTAGATTCCATATCCGACACCGCCGACATCTACAATGACCTTGTCTTCTTCCATTCCTTCCAGAATTCCACGTATATATGTAATCATAGTTCCTCCATCAAAACTGTATATTCTTAATTCTCTTCAACATTTCCGCCGACACGATCCCGATCACCAGTCCGGTGATCAGTCCTGCGACCAGAAGCACCGGGAAATAATAACCGACACTGAATGTCTCCACCACAAGCATTGCAACGATCAGCTGTCCCACATTGTGGAACACTCCGCCCGCCACACTGATTCCCATCACACTGAATCCTTTGCTCTTCTTCAAGAGCGCCATTACCGTCAGACTTAACAATCCACCGGCCAGGCTGTAAATGATACTGAAATAATTTCCAAATATGAATCCTGACAGTAGTACTCTGACCACAGACAACAGATATACCTCCGTCAGCTTCATCTTATATAACGCGATCACGATCACCAGATTCGCAAGCCCGAGCTTCACTCCCGGGATTCCGAAATTGATAGGGATCAGCGTCTCCACATAGCTGAATATCAGCGCCAGTGCCGTAAACACTCCAAAATATGCCACTCTGTTCTTCACAATGCCCCTCCTAATTTGCCACTGCATCGAATTCACTTTCTTCACTTCCGTCTACCTCAACCACTACTTTATTTGGCAGACAGATAATGCTCTCATGATTCTTTGAAGCTGCTTTCTGATGTACACACAACTGATCCGGACAGTCTGCATCCGTCATCTTCGCTTTTCCGTTCTTTATCGTAAGTATATTCGTACCGCCATTGATCCTAATCTTCTGATCCTTTGCGAGCGGATAGGTTCCTGTCACCTTACCATCCACCTTCACAGTCACGGTATCAGCTCCATCCCCGCCGGCAAATTCATGTACACCGAAAGCTGCACCGGCAATCAAAAGAACCGTCAATATAAGAACCGCATCTTTTTTCTTCCAATTCATACGTTCTCTCCTTGTCCACTAACGGTACTATTCTATCACAAGAAATTGTCCCATTCAACAAAAAAGAAAATATGTTTGGTTTGCATCTGTTTTTTTTCATGTTATACTACAAGTTATGTAAATACATGATAGAAAATCATCAACTACGAGGTTATTAGTATTATGAAATGTAAAAAAAATAATATCATAAAAACACTCAGTGCGGTTCTCACTGCCTCTGCTCTTCTCTTGACCGGATGCTCCGGCGCAAAAAGCAGTACACAGACCGATCAGGATCTTACTTATACCGACATGCTCTTTGACACTGTCATCAAGATCCAGATCCTTGATCCTGCAGATGAAAGTATTCTGGATGGCCTGAAGAAACTTTGCGAAAAATATGACACAATGTTCTCCACCACCAATACAGACAGTGAACTTTATAAATTAAACCACGCAAACGGTCAGCCCCTCACTGTCTCTTCCGAAACGGCCAATCTTATTCAGGAGGGTATCCATTACAGCGAACTTTCCGGCGGTGCCTTTGATCTCACCATTGAACCGGTATCGGCTCTCTGGGATTTCAAGGCAGATAAACCAACGGTTCCCTCTTCCGATGCCATTGCCCAGGCCGTAAGCCACGTTGATTACACAAAGGTCGACATTCAGGATAACACCATTACACTGGAAGATCCCGAAGCCGGCATCGATCTGGGAGCCATCGCCAAAGGATACATTGCCGACCAGGTGAAAACATATCTCAAAAAGCAAGGGATAAAACATGCGATCATCAATCTTGGAGGAAACGTTGATGTCATCGGCACCAAACCCGACGGAAGCAAATACAACATCGGAATCCAGAAACCTTTCGATGAATCCGGCGAAGCTATCACCTCTGTACAGTTAAAAGACCAGACAGTTGTAACTTCCGGAATCTATGAACGGTATTTTAAGAAAAACGGAAAACTATATCATCACATCCTGGACCCACGGACCGGATATCCGTGCGAGAACAATCTTTACAGTGTATCGATCATCACAGACTCTTCTACAAAAGCAGATGCACTCAGCACAACCTGCTTTCTACTGGGATACGAGAAAGGAATGGAACTGATCCAGAGTATGGATGGAGTGGAGGCGATATTTATTACGGATGATGAGAAGGTGCATAAAATTGGGATTTAATTCAGGAAGGCTGTGAATACCCGAACCGGAATAAAGCTTGGAAAGGCGTTCCTGCTCAGGTTCCATCGGCGGGTCAATTCTAAAGGGGTAAAATTCTGCTAAAAGCAGGCTTTCAAAATTTGAAACTCGGCATACGCCTCAAACAGTCAAATTTTGAAAACCTAACGCAGAATTTTACCCCTTAAGAATTACCAACGCCTCTTTCACATTCACTGGAACGCCTTTCCAAGTT
>OGYG01001196.1_pt1 | contig 18416 bp, 18 predicted proteins | sample 1576481 | NCBI WGS metagenome assembly OGYG01 (sample SAMEA3541497, study PRJEB24748) | human gut metagenome | biome: human gut; feature: human-associated habitat; material: faeces | place: China | collected 2012 | reverse complement strand
TGTCATCAATTCTAACCATGCAATTTGTATTTCAGCCATAGTTTCATCACCTCAAGTTCCGATTTTTATATTTGATTATAAAATAGATGTCTGCTGTTTGCAATGTATATTTATAAGCTCATTTCCCATAAGTACACAATTCTGAAAAGGGAGAATTCTCTTGTATCATACAATATTTTTGTGCTTCTTTCGAGGCATGAAAAGATGCCGAAGTTGCCTTCGGCATCTTTTGGGTATCCGGTATCGGTTATGTGCGTGATTTAGTGAAATCACCGGAGTTATACCCCATCAACACAAAGGGTAAAAGGGACGATCAGTCCTCCAGCTTGACACGAGCCTCAAGGTATTTTCTCCGCTCCTCGAAACCCGATCTGCCCAGAAGTGCAAACATATTCTTCTTATAATCCTCAACACCCGGCTGATTGAACGGATTTACGCCGAGCAGGTAACCCGAAATGCCGCAGGCCTTCTCGAAAAAGTAGACCAGATAGCCGAAATGCCAAGCGTCCGTGCGGTCGATCTCAATGATGATATTCGGTGTGCCGCCGTCCATGTGGGCGATCAGCGTGCCCTCGTACGCCTTCTGGTTGACGTACTGCACGGTCTGACCTGCCAGATAATTCAGGCCGTCGATGTCCTCTTCGGTATGCTCGATGGTAATCTCGGAGCGCGGCTCCTTGACCCACAGCACGGTCTCGAACATGATGCGCGAGCCGTCCTGAATGAACTGACCGATGGAATGAAGGTCGGTGGAGAAATTCGCTGAGGTGACGAACAGACCCTTATGGTCCTTGCCCTCGGACTCATCGAACAGCTGCTTGAGCCATTCGCCGAGCATGACGAGCGACGGCTCGTAGTTTACCATGATCTCCATGGTCTTGCCCTTGAACAGCAGCAGATTGCGCAGTGCCGCATAGCGCGCGCAGTCGTGCAAGGAGCCCTGAGAATAGTCCTCGCGGGAGGCGGCAGCGCCTGCCATCACCGCGTCAATGTCCAGACCGGCTGCAGCCATCGGCAGCAGACCGACCGGCGTGAGCACCGAGAAACGGCCGCCGATGTCATCCGGCACGACAAAGGTCTCGTAACCCTCGTCATCCGCCAGCTTTTTGAGCGCGCCGCGCTCCTTATCGGTCGTGGCGAAGATGCGCTCCTTGGCGCCCTCGCGGCCGTAGCGCTGCTCGCACAGCTTTTTCAGCTCGCGGAAGGCGATGGCAGGCTCGGTGGTCGTGCCCGACTTCGAGATGACGTTGATGCAGAAGTCGCGGTCACCGATCATCTTGATAATGTCGTTCAAGTAGGACGACGAAATGTTGTTGCCGGCAAAGTAGACCTCCGGAATGCCCTCCGGGCGGGTCTGGTTGTAGAACTGACCGTGTACGAACTCGATGGCTGCCCGTGCCCCTAAATACGAGCCGCCGATGCCGATGACGATCAGCACATCGCAGGTCTGCTGAATCTTCTTTGCCGCCTGCTTGATGCGCGCAAACTCGTCCCGGTCGTAATCCACCGGCAGATTCAGCCAGCCGAGAAAACCGTTTCCGGCGCCGGTGCCGTTTACGAGCGTGTCCTGTGCTGCTGCAACCTGCGCGGTGTAGTCCGCAATCTCAGCCTCGGTCCGGACAAAGCGCCGGAGACCGGTCAGTTTCAGTTTAATTCCCATTACTGCATTTCCCCTTTTGTTATTTCCTCCAAGCCATTTGGCGGGATTTGCTCTCCCTCTTGTATCTAAGTATAGCATACTGGCGGGAAAAGGCAAGCGCTTTGTTCAAATCTTACAAAAACTTTATCTACTCGACTGTTTGTGACAGGTAATTTTGCATTATGCAAACCGAACAAAGCCAACAAAAAAGCCGATTCCCATAGTAGAGAATCGGCAAAAATTGTTAGTAAATTGGAAAATTTGCGCAGATATCGCGTACATTTCGCCGGATATCGTTTGCCTTGTTGTCGAAATCGGTTGCGGCCTGCCAGATGAACTCGGCAATGCGGAGCATCTCCGGCGCACCGAAGCCGCGGGTGGTGACAGCGGGCGTGCCGATGCGCATGCCCGAGGTAACGAACGGACTTTCCGGGTCGTTCGGAATGGCATTCTTGTTGGCGGTGATGTACACCTCGTCCAGACGGCGCTGCAGCTCCTTGCCGGTCACGCCGGTCTTTCGCAGGTCAATGAGCATCAGGTGGTTGTCCGTGCCGCCCGCCACAAGGTCGAAGCCCTGCTTTTGGAGTGCGTCCGCGAGCACGCGGGCATTGGTGACAACATTCTGCTGATATGCCTTGAACTCCGGCTTGAGTGCCTCACCGAAGCAGACCGCCTTTGCGGCGATGACATGCTCGAGCGGGCCGCCCTGTGTGCCGGGGAAGATGGCCTTGTTAAACTTCTTTGCCAGTTCCTCATCGTTCGTCAGGATGACGCCGCCGCGCGGACCGCGCAGCGTCTTGTGCGTGGTGGTGGTGACGACATCCGCGTAGGGAACCGGACTCTGGTGCAGACCGGCAGCCACCAGACCGGCAATGTGCGCCATGTCAACGAACAGGTACGCGCCGACCTCGTGTGCGATTTCAGCGAATTTTTCAAAGTCGATGGCGCGCGGGTACGCGGACGCACCGGCGATGATCATCTTCGGCTGTTCCTTTTTTGCAAGGGCACGGAGCGCATCATAGTCAATGAGACCGTTCTCATCCACGCCGTAGGGCACGATGTTGTACAGCAGGCCGGACTGATTGACCGGCGAGCCGTGGGTCAGGTGACCGCCGTTGTCCAGGCTCATGCCGAGCACGGTATCACCCGGCTTGCACAGCGCCTGATAGACCGCCATGTTCGCCTGCGCGCCCGAGTGCGGCTGCACGTTCGCGTATTTCGCGCCGAACAGCTGGCACACGCGGTGGATGGCGAGGTTTTCCACCTCATCGACGCATTCGCAGCCGCCGTAGTAGCGCTTGCCGGGATAGCCTTCGGCGTACTTGTTGGTCAGCACGCTGCCCATTGCCGCCATAACAGCCTCGCTGACGATATTTTCCGAGGCGATCAACTCAATGTTGCGCGCCTGTCGTTTGTATTCCGCTTCGATCATACGTCCGAGTTCGGGGTCGAACGCCGTCACGAAGTCCATTGCTTGACGAACCATGATACAGCCTCCTGCGGGATAAGAATTTACTATTATAATTAAACCACATTTTTCGCATGGAATCTATTGACAAACATCTGATTTTTGCGTTAACGCTTCAGCAGTTTATAGTGAAATTGTTACATTGTGCATTTTTGTGCAAACAGTTGCCCTTTTTTCGACGATATGCTACAATTATCGTAGGAAAACTTGTGGAGAGAGGATAACAAAATGACTAAGAAAGAACGTGCCGCCGCCGTTACCGAGCTGCTGAAAACCGTCTATCCGGAGGCGGTCTGCGCCCTGCATTATACACACGATTATGAATTGCTGTTCGCCACCCGGCTTTCCGCGCAGTGCACGGACGCGCGCGTCAATATTGTGACAGAAAAATTATTCAAGCAGTTTCCGACCCTGCAGAGCTTCGCGGACGCGTCCGAGGAGGAGATTGCCGAGGCCATCAAGACCTGCGGCCTGTTCCGCACCAAAGCGCGCGACCTTAAGGCGTGCGCCATGATGCTCATCGCCAATTACGGCGGCAGGGTGCCGGATACCATGGAGGAGCTGCTCAAGCTCCCGGGCGTCGGCCGCAAGACCGCCAACCTCATCCTCGGGGATATTTTCGGCAAACCGGCCATTGTGTGCGATACGCACTGCATCCGTTTGTCCAACCGGCTGGGCTTCGTCAAGAACGAGAAGGACCCGGTCAAGGTGGAGAACGCCCTGCGAAAGCTGCTCGACCCGGCGGAGTCGTCCGATTTCTGCCATCGGCTGGTGCTGTTCGGCCGCGAGCACTGCACCGCCCGCAGTCCCAGGTGCGAGGGCTGTCCGCTCGGTGCGGTGTGCCCGTCGTATCCCATTGCAAAATAACATAGAGAAAAAGTAGGACTTTGAGAAAAAACGTAAAAAATCCACTTGACAAATTCTCACCGTGGGAATATACTGAACTCAGAAATTGCAAAACCGCAGAACAAGAGTGAGTAAGAGCGAGACCGTGCTTCCAGAGAGCTTTCCGGTGGTGTGAGGAGAGCAGCAGAGGACGTTACTGAATGGACTTGTGAGGGCAGCCTCAAATCCGCAGGGAGAGTATGGCTGACGGGATTCCCGCCGTTATCATGGGAGCGTGTGTGTTTGCACACGACAGAGTGGACGTTTTTGTACGTCAATTTGGGTGGTACCGCAGAAGTAACAGGCTTTTGTCCCATGATGCACTTGCATCATAGGATGAAAGCCTTTTTTGTTTGTAAATGGAGGAAAACACAATGATTACCCCAAGCTGTGATGAGATTTTAGAACTCGCGAAGGAGTATACGACCATTCCGGTCTGCCGCGAGATCTATGCCGATATGACAACGCCGATTTCGCTGCTGCGCCGCCTGCAGACCCGTTCCGACCGCTTTTTCCTGCTAGAGAGCGTGGAGGGCGGCGAAAAATGGGCGCGCTACTCCTTCCTCGGCTACGACCCCATCCTGCGTGCGACCTGCAAAAACGGCACGGTAACGCTCGAGGGTGCGGTCAACAAGACGGTCAAGACCGACAAGCCGCTCACCGTGCTCCGCGAGGTGCTCGGCGAGTACCGCGCACCGCGGCTTGAGGGTCTGCCGCCGTTCACGGGCGGCTTTGTGGGCTACTTCGCGTATGCGATGCTCGGCTACGCCGAGCCGACCCTCAATATCAAGCGCGGCGCATGGGACGATTTTGACCTGATGCTGTTCGACAAGGTCATCGCGTACGACCACCTCAAGCAGAAGATCGTGCTCGTGGTCAACATGAAGACCGACAGCGTGATGGAGAATTACGGCAAGGCGTGTGCGGCGCTCGAGGGCATGGCGGCGCTGATCAACGACCAGACCCCGCTTCCGCCGCTCAGGGCAACCGGCAGGCCGCGCTTCACCTGCAACGTCACCGAGGCGCAGTACGCCGATATCGTGGAGAAAACCCGCGAATACATCTTTGACGGCGATATCTTTCAGGCGGTGCAGTCGTGTCAGTTCTCCAGTCCGTATCAGGACAGCCTGCTTTCGGCGTACCGCGTGCTCCGCACCACCAATCCCTCACCGTACATGGTGTTCCTTTCCATTGATGGGGACGAGATCATGTGTTCCTCTCCGGAAACGCTCGTGCGGCTGGATAACGGCCGCCTGACCACCTTCCCGGTTGCGGGCTCGCGTCCGCGCGGCAAAACGCCGGAGGAGGATAAGGCGCTCGAGAACGAGCTGCTTGCCGATGAGAAGGAGCTTTCCGAGCATAACATGCTGGTCGATCTGGGCCGCAACGACCTTGGCCGCGTGTCCAGGATCGGCACGGTCGAAGTCACCGATTACATGATGATACACCGGTATTCCAAGATCATGCACATCTGCTCGCAGGTCGAGGGCGACATTGACGAAAAGTACGACGCCTGCGACGCCATCGAAGCCGTGCTTCCGGCGGGCACCCTGTCCGGCGCACCCAAGATCCGCGCCTGCGAGATCATCGAGGAGCAGGAGAGCGAGCCGCGCGGCGTATACGGCGGCGCACTCGGCTATCTGGATTTCACCGGCAATATGGATACCTGCATCGCCATCCGCATGGCTGCCAAGAAGAACGGCATCGTGACCGTGCAGGCGGGCGGCGGCATCGTCGCGGATTCCGTGCCGCATAATGAATATATGGAAAGCGCGAACAAGGCAAAGGCAGTCATGAATGCCATCGAGCGTGCATCGGAGGTAGACGGATAATGATTCTCCTGATCGACAATTACGATTCTTTTTCCTATAACCTGTTCCAGCAGGCGGCAGCCATCCAGCCGGATATGCGCGTTGTCCGCAATGACGCGCTCACCGTCAGCGAAATCGAGGGACTGAATCCCTCACACATCATTCTTTCTCCGGGGCCCGGCTATCCGAAGGACGCGGGCATCTGCGAGGAAGTGGTAAGCAGGCTCGGCGGCAGCATCCCGATTCTCGGCGTGTGCCTCGGTCATCAGGCCATCTGCGAAGCGTTCGGCGGCAGAATTGAGCACGCGCAGCAGCTCATGCACGGCAAGCAGAGCATCGTCGAGGTGGATACCGAAGAGCCGCTGTTCAAGGGTCTGGCAAAAAAGACCATGGCAGCGCGCTATCATTCTCTGGTCGCTGCACCGGATTCTCTGCCGGCGTGCCTCAAGGTCATCTCCCGTGACGAAAGAGGAGAGATCATGGCTGTGCGGCATAAGACCATGCCGATTTACGGCGTGCAGTTTCATCCGGAATCCATTTTGACACCGCAGGGAACAACCATTATGCAGAACTTTTTGAAAATGGAGAATTGAGAATGGAGAATTGAGAATTAAGGTATCGCGCAGAGCGCGATGATTTAATTCGGCACAGAGCGCCGCACATTGTCGCAACGCGGACGGAACTCGCGCAAGGATAGCGACATTTTCCATTTTCCATTCTCAATTTTCAATTACTTAGAGATTTAACATTTACAAAAGAGGTACGAATTATGATTCAGCTTGCAATCCACGAGGCCATCAACGGTCGTGATTTGGACTACACCATCGCTCGTGCAACAATGGAGGAAATGATGGACGGCACGGCGACCGACATTGAAATGGCAACGCTCCTGACAGCGCTCCGAATGAAGGGCGAAACCATCACCGAGATTACCGCCTGCGCCGAGGTCATGCGCGAAAAGGGCGCGCACATCGAGCCGAAGGGCGCGGTCATGGACATTGTCGGTACCGGCGGTGACGAGGTCGGCTCGTTCAACATCTCCACGACTGCCGCATTCGTGGCGGCGGCGGGCGGCGTGCCGGTGGCAAAGCACGGTAACCGTTCGGTGTCCTCCAAGTCGGGCGCGGCTGACGTGCTCGAGGAGCTGGGCGTTGTCCTTTCTCTGTCTCCCGAGCAGAATGAGAAAGTTCTTACTGACACCGGCATCTGCTTCCTGTTCGCACAGGGCTATCACAAGTCCATGAAGAACGTCGCGCCCGTCCGCAAGGGCATGGGCGAGCGCACCATCTTCAACGTGCTCGGCCCGCTGTCCAATCCGGCGCGCGCGACCATGCAGCTGCTCGGCGTGTACGATGAAAGCCTCGTCATGCCGATGGCGCAGGTGCTGTCCAACCTCGGCGTAACGCGCGGCATGGTGGTCTGTGGCAGCGGCATGGACGAGGCCAGCCTCATCGGCAGGAACAAGGTCTGCGAAATCCGCGACGGCAAGCTGACGCCGTATGAACTCGACCCGACCGAATACGGTCTGTCCCTGTGCACGGTGGATGACCTGCGCGGCGGCTCGCCCAAGGCAAACGCACAGATCACCCGCGACATTCTTGCAGGCCGTGAGCAGGGCGCGAAGCGCGAGGAAATCCTGCTGAACGCAGGTATCGCGCTGTATCTCGGTCTGGACGGCCTGACGCTGGCAGACGGCATTAAAAAGGCCGCAGAGATTATCGACAGCGGCGCGGCGCTTGCGAAGCTCGACCGGTTCGCGGCGGCAACGCAGGAGGCGGCAAAGGCATGATCCTCGACGAACTGGCGGCGCACGCCCGCGAGCGCGTTGCGGCGGATAAGGCGAAAATCCCGCTCGAGGACATGAAGGCGCAGGCGGAAGCACTCCCGCAGGGCGATTTCCGGTTTGAAAAAGCGCTTTCCGGCAAAAACTGCGCGTTTATCTGCGAGGTCAAGAAGGCCAGCCCGTCCAAGGGCGTCATCGACCCGGTGTTCGACTTTGAAGCCATCGCACAAAGCTACGAGCAGGCCGGCGCGGACTGCGTTTCCTGCCTGACCGAGCCCAAGTGGTTCCTCGGGTCGGACGAAATCTTCCAAAAGGTTAGGGGAATCGTCACCAAACCGATGATCCGCAAGGATTTTACGGTGGACGAGTACCAGATTTATCAGGCAAAGGTCCTCGGCGCGGACGCGGTGCTTCTCATTTGCACGCTGCTCGACACCGAAACCATACGCGATTATATCGGCATTTGCGACAAATTAGGCATGAGCGCTTTGGTGGAAACGCACGATGCACAGGAAATGCAGTCCGCGGTTCGAGCGGGCGCGCGGCTCATCGGCGTGAACAACCGCAACCTCAAGGATTTCACCGTGGACCTCGGCAACGCGGCGCGGCTGCGCGAGGGCGCACCGGCGGGCACGGTCTTTGTGGCCGAGAGCGGCGTTTCCTCTCCGGCGGATGCGGCGGCACTCCGCAAGACCGGCGCGGATGCCGTTCTGGTAGGCGAGTACCTCATGCGTGCCGCAGATAAGAAACTGGCGCTCGATGCCCTGCGGGAGGCGGTAAAATGAAGCTGAAATTCTGCGGACTGACCCGCAAAGCGGATATAGAGGCCGCGAACGAAACCAAACCGGACTTTATCGGCTTCGTGTTCGCGGAGAGCCGCCGGCATGTGTCGGATATGGATGCGGCGCGGCTCAAGGAGCACCTCGACCCGGAAATTAAGGCGGTCGGCGTGTTTGTGAATGATGAGCCGGAGCATATTGCCGCGCTCGTGCGCGATGAGGTTATCGATATCATCCAGCTGCACGGCGGCGAGAGCCTGCATTATATAAACAAGCTGCGAAAGCTGACAAGCGCGCCCATCGTCTACGCCGTCCGCGTGGAGACCCACCGCGACATTGAGCAGGCGGACACCCTGCCGGTGGATTATCTGCTGCTGGATACCTATGTAAAGCACGCCTACGGCGGCAGCGGCAAAACGTTCGACTGGTCGCTGATCGGCGAGGTAAACCACTCGTATTTTCTCGCGGGCGGGCTGAATGAAACCAACGTCCAAAGAGCCGCACAGACCGGCGCGTATGCGCTCGACCTGTCCAGCGGTATTGAAACGGACGATGTAAAGGATATTGACAAGATGCGCCGCGTATCGGCGCTTGTGAAAGGAGCAAACCAATGAGCAAGGGACGTTTTGGCGTACACGGCGGCCAGTATATGCCGGAAACGCTGATGAACGCGGTGATCGAGTTGGAGGAAGCCTACAACCACTATAAGAACGATCCGAAATTCAACGCAGAGCTGACTGAGCTGCTGAACAACTACGCAGGTCGTCCGTCGCGGCTGTACTTTGCGGAGCACATGACGAGCGACCTCGGCGGTGCAAAGATCTACCTCAAGCGCGAGGATCTCAACCACACCGGCGCCCATAAGATCAACAACGTGCTCGGTCAGGCGCTGCTGGCGAAAAAGATGGGCAAGACCCGTCTGATCGCAGAGACCGGCGCCGGTCAGCACGGTGTAGCGACCGCGACCGCTGCCGCTCTCATGGGCATGGAGTGCGTGGTGTTCATGGGCGTGGAGGACACCGAGCGTCAGGCGCTCAACGTATACCGCATGCGCCTGCTCGGCGCGGAGGTCATCCCGGTTTCGACCGGCACGGGCACGCTCAAGGATGCCTGCTCGGCAGCCTTCCGCGAGTGGACTTCCCGCATTGACGATACGCATTACTGCCTCGGCTCGTGCATGGGCCCGCACCCGTTCCCGACCATCGTGCGCGATTTCCAGTCGGTCATCTCCAAGGAGATCAAGGAGCAGATGCTCGAAAAGGAGGGCAGGCTGCCGGATGTCGTGATGGCATGTGTCGGCGGCGGCTCGAACGCCATCGGCGCGTTCTACAACTTCATCGAGGATGAGGGCGTGCGCCTGATCGGCTGCGAGGCCGCAGGCCGCGGTGTCAACACCGCAGAGACCGCCGCGACCATCGCTACCGGCCGTCTGGGCATTTTCCACGGCATGAAGAGCTATTTCTGCCAGGACGAATACGGTCAGATCGCTCCGGTTTACTCCATCTCCGCCGGTCTGGATTACCCCGGCATCGGCCCGGAGCACGCTTACCTGCACGATATCGGCCGTGCAGAGTACGTTCCGGTGACGGACGACGAAGCGGTAAATGCATTCGAGTACCTCAGCCGTATCGAGGGTATCATTCCGGCGATCGAGTCTGCACACGCTGTCGCGCACGCGATGAAGCTCGCGCCGACCATGCGTAAAGACCAGACCATCGTTATCAATATCTCCGGCCGCGGCGATAAGGACTGCGCGGCGATCGCACGCTACCGCGGCGAGGATATTCATGAGTGATTAGGAAATTTATGCATCGTTTTTGAATATATGCCGTAGGGCGCGACGACTCGGCGCGCCATGCAGGCCGTATGCACATCGTTACCATCGGCGTGCCGAGGTCGTCACGCCCTACGAAAAAGGAGTAAGCTATGAGCAAGATAAAATCTGCCTTCCAGAGCGGCAAGGCTTTCATCCCCTTTGTAACCTGCGGTGACCCGTCTTTGGAGGTCACGGAAGAAATCGTATACGCGATGGCGGACGCGGGCGCGGATCTCATCGAGCTGGGTATTCCGTTCTCCGACCCGACCGCTGAGGGTCCGGTCATTCAGGAGGCGAATGTGCGTGCACTGTCCGCGGGCACGACCACGGACAAGATCTTCGACATGGTGCGCCGTATCCGCCAAAAGACCGACATTCCGATGGTATTTATGACCTACGCGAACGTGGTGTACTCCTACGGCTCGGAGCGTTTCATCCGCACTGCCGCCGAGATCGGCATGGACGGTCTTATCCTGCCGGACGTTCCGTTCGAGGAGAAGACCGAGTTTGACCCGCTGTGCCGCCAGTACGGACTCGATCTTGTGTCGCTCATCGCGCCGACCTCGCACGACCGCATCCGCATGATCGCAAAGGAGGCCTCCGGCTTCGTGTACTGCGTGTCCTCGCTCGGCGTTACCGGCGTGCGCTCGAGCATCACAACCGATATCGGTGCAATGGTGAAGCTGGTCAAGGAGACGCAGGACATCCCGTGCGCGGTCGGCTTCGGCATTTCCACGCCCGAGCAGGCCGCAAAGATGGCCGCCCAGTCAGACGGCGCGATCGTCGGCTCGGCAATCGTCAAAATCTGTGCAAAGTACGGCAAGGACTGCGTGCCGCACGTTAAAGAGTACGTTCGCAGCATGAAAGCTGCGGTACAGTCTGCAAACTGAGAATCTAAGTGAATAATAAAAAGCGGGAGAAACAATCGTTTCGTCCCGCTTTTTTGGCGCACCGCAGTGCGCTGTAAAATTCTCTAAAAAAGGCCAGCTCTGCCGGCCTTTTTTACCACTGCTTCGGGACGTGTGTCCCGAACCGCCTTTGCCGTGCAAAGGTGAGGGGGATATCCCCAACGGTTTCCTTGGGAACCGTTGGGGTATCTAAGGGGGACAGCGTCCCCCTTAGAAATTTTGAGCCTTCAGCTCAAAATACGCTTTAGGATGCGCGCAGACCGGGCAGACCTCGGGCGCCTGCCTGCCAACCACGATATGTCCGCAGTTGGAGCACTGCCATACGCAGTCACCGTCGCGGGAAAAGACCAGCTTATCCTCGACATTCCTGAGCAGCCTGCGGTAGCGTTCCTCGTGCTCCTTCTCGATTGCGCCGACCATCTCAAACAGGTCCGCGATGTGGTCGAAGCCCTCCTCACGCGCCTCTTTGGCAAAGGTAGCGTACATGTCGGTCCACTCGTAGTTTTCGCCCTCTGCGGCAGCCTTGAGGTTGGCGGCGGTGTCGTCAATGCCGCCGTTGAGCAGCTTGAACCAGATTTTCGCGTGCTCCTTCTCGTTTGCGGCGGTTTCCTCGAAGATTTTCGCAATCTGCACATAGCCGTCCTTTTTCGCCTTGGAGGCAAAGAACGTGTACTTGCTGCGTGCCATGGATTCGCCTGCAAATGCGGTCTGCAGGTTGGCTTCGGTGCGGGTGCCCTTGAGTTCTGCCATAACAGTTATCCTTTCTCCGCTATTCTTCCGGTTGACGGTCAGACCGTTCTGACTGCTCTTTTAGTCTTTCCTGCAAGCGCTGCAAATACCCTCGAACAGAATTTCGTACCGATGCAGCTCCACGCCGGAGGAATCCTCCACGCGGTCGATGAGATCGGTGACAGGCGGCATAAATACATCAAAAACGCCGCCGCACTTGGTGCACCGCACATGATAATGCGGCTTGATGTTGAAATCAAAGTGATCGGCACCGGTCGGCACAGGCACGCGCAAAATCTCGCCCTGTGCGGCCAGCTGGTTCAGATTGCGGTAAACCGTGGCCTTGCTAATGGTCGGGTGCTGCGCCGCGATAACGGCATAAATCGCATCCGCGGTAGGGTGGTTGTGCATCTGATTCACTGCCTGCAAGACAATCTGACGCTGAATGGTGTTTCTGGTCTGCATAAAATGCACCTCCTTTATTAGTATTGCTTCTTAATTAAGAGTATATTGCAAATCCATATTTTTGTCAATCGGTAACAAGCACTTTTTTGAATAATGTATGGGAAGAGATTTTGAAAAGGTTGCAGGCGATATGGAGAGTAATATAAACCAGGGAATGGAGATGGCAGTATGAATCGAACGGAGTTAGAAAAATATATACGGAATAATTATGGTACAGAGCCGGATTATCCGTGGATAAAGTATCCGAATTATGGAGTGTTCCGCCACAGCAGTAATAAAAATGGTTTGCCGGGTGCGGATGAAAACAAAAACGAGCCGTAAATCACATGAAGATTCACGGCTCGTTTGTTATAGTACATAAAGAAACACCATCAGATAATGACAAACACTGCCGACAATTACGAACAGATGAAACAGCTCATGAAATCCGATCATCAGCCCGAGATTCGGCTTTTTGGCGATATAGATCACGCCGCCGACCGTATACGACAGACCTCCGGCAGCCAGCAGGGCAATGGCAGGCGCAGGCATGGACAGCACAACCCCGAAATCAAACGCGATTGCCCAGCCGAGCGCGAGGTACAGCGCGGTGCCGATGAGACGCGGTGCGTCAATCCACAGCAGCTTGATGGCAATGCCGGTCAGCGCAATCAGCCAGATCACGCCAAGAAAGATATAGCTGCGCGGCGCAGGCATGAATTTGAGAATAATCGGCGTATAGCTGCCCGCGATCAGCACATAGATCATGCTGTGGTCGAGCTTTTTCAGCCGCCGCAGGACGGCTTCGCCGCGGCCGGAGAAATGGTACACGCTGCTTGCGGAGTACAGCGCGATCAGCGACAGGCAGAACACCACGGCAGCCGCCGCAAGCGAACCGGTGACGGACGGATCGAACAGCAGCCGTACGAGCAGCACGAACAGTCCGGCGCCGCTGAGCACCGCACCGATGAAATGAGAGTAACTGGAAAACGGCTCACGGGCCTTGAGAAATGCACGAGGCATACAAACTCCTCCTTTCGCTATGTAGAGTTAAAAACTATATCACGTCTGTTATAATACCATATTTTTTCGGAAATTGCAAGTGCTTTCTCCAAATTGTCACCATGAAAAAAGCACCGTCTTTGTAAATCAAAGACAGTGCTTGGAAAATCAGGTATACGATTTCGGAATTTTTATGGTTCTCTCCTGCGCGGGAAGGTGCCGGGCGACTTCCTGCCGGATTTTCTCATTCTTGATCATGGTCGGCATGTGCGCCCGCACGGTAATATCGTGCGAGGCGTTCGGGTTCGCCGGAAGAATATCGCTCAGTTTGGTGTCCATCGTGATGCGGTAACGCGGCAGATCGGTCAATCCGCGCCGGATAGACGCCGTCCCGGTATTGGTCAGTACGCTGACCTGGATACCGCTTTTCTGCAGCAGCGGCTGCATCCACGCATCGCGCGCGCCGAACGGATATGCGAAAAACAGCACGTTTTTCTGGCTGGTATTTTGCGTGATGAGGTCGATACTCTGCTTGAGGTCCTCACCGACGCGCTTGTTATACGCCGCCTGCGACTCGCCCTTCAGCCGCTGGATGCCATTGATGCCGTCCGGTGCGGTCAGTCCGCCGTACTGCGGGTTGTGCAGGTTGTAGGTGTGAGAGGCCAGCTCTACCAGACCGCTGTCGGCCATTTCGGCTGCCTCATCCCACTTGAGGAAAAAGCGGTTCGCTTCCGTGTTGTCGTTTGCGCGGATGCTTTTGCCAATCAGCGCAATGACGGCTTTCATGCCGGTTTTCTGCAGAATCGGGTACGCAATATCGTAATTGGAGCGATAACCGTCGTCAAAGGTGATCATGACCGGCCGCTCGGGCATGGCTTCCTTTCCGGCGCGGATGTCGATCAAATCCGAGGAGAGCAGCGGCGTGTAGCCGTTGTATTCCAGATATTCCATGTCCTCCTGAAACCGCTCGCCGGTGATGGTCATGCTCGTCACGGCGGACGGGTCGTTCGTCAGGTTGTGGTACATCAGAATCGGAACCTTCGAGGCAGTATTTGCCGCGCTGCAGCTGATGCAGGATACAAAAAATGCACCTGTCAGTCCGAAAAGGACCAGGCGTTGCCAGAATTTTTTCATATGTAAGCCTCCTACCGCTTATTGTACGTTCAGTATACCATAATATAGTGGGTTTGTCGAGCGGCATAACTCTTGCGTGAAGCGCGCAAAAGGCTTATAATAATAGCGTTGCAGACCGCACGGACAGACGAAAAATTGCGTGTTTCCGTTCAACGTTGTAATTGTTAATATTTTGTAAAAAGATGAGGTGAACGCCATGCCGCGGCTGGAGAAAACCATAGAAGCGGTCTTTGCCGACCGCGATATCATGCCCGACGAGGTGCCGCAGCTTGACCTGTATATGGATCAGGTGCTGACGCTGTTCGATCAGTGTCTATCAGGCAGCAAGCGCACGCCGGAGGATAAGCTGCTGACAAAAACCATGGTCAACAACTACGTCAAGGAAGGGCTTATGACGCCGGTGAAGGGCAAAAAATACACGCGCCAGCAGATCATGCAGCTGCTCTGCGTGTACCATTTGAAGCAGACGCTGCGCTTAAACGATGTGAAGGCGCTGACCGGTCGGGACGATGTGGACTTTGCGGCGTGCTACGAGCATTTGCTCGCGGACAAGAAGCGCATGCGTGAGGCGATTCCGCCGCTGCTGACCGCCCAGCTGCCCGAGACGCCGGATGACCCGGAGGAGCGGCTGTGCACATGCCTTGCGCTCAGCGAAATTGCAAATTATTTACGTCGGCTGTGCGAAAGCATGATCGACGATATCCCGCAGCAGACAGAAGGAGATTGAGATCCATGTCCATCGAAAAAGCAAAAGCGTATCTGCGTCAGTTTGGCGCAGAGGATCGCGTGATCGAATTCCCGGTGTCCAGCGCGACCGTGGAGCTGGCCGCCGAAGCTGCTCACTGCGAACCGGCACGCATCGCAAAAACGCTGTCGTTCCGCACGAATGACGGCGTGATCCTTATCGTTGCGGCAGGCGACACCAAGATCGATAACCCGAAGTACAAGGCGCGGTTCGGCTGCAAGGCGCGGATGCTTGCGTTTGAGGAGGTCGAGCCGGAGATCGGTCATGCGGTCGGCGGCGTGTGCCCGTTCGGTGTGAATGGCGGCGTGACGGTCTATCTCGATGAATCGCTCCGACGGTTCGAGACAGTATTTCCGGCGTGCGGCTCGTCCAACTCAGCCATCGAGGTCACCATCCCGGAACTGGAGAAATTCTCCGGTTTCAAGGCCTGGGTGGACATATGCAAGGACTGGAGAGAGGCGTGAGCACGGTTGCTATCGGGCAGTTCAGCGCCGGAGAGGACAAAACTGCCAATCTCAGGGAAATAGAACGCCTTGCACAAAAGTCGGCGGAAAATGAAGCAAAAATGCTGTTTTTACCGGAATACAGCATGTATTACGCAAAAGTGAACACACGGTCGAAAAATATCGAGGCCGCAGAGCCGTGTGACGGCCCGTTCATTATTGCGCTCGGTGAGCTTTGCAGGAGATACGGCCTGTGGATTGCCGCAGGCATGTACGAGCGCACGGACGGCCTGCCGTACAACACGATTGCGGTTCTTGACGACCGCGGCAGCCTGCGCGGAACGCACCGCAAGAACCGTTTGTACGATGCCTTCGGCTATCGGGAATCCGATGAGTGCCGGGCAGGGGACAAGCCGTTTTCGCCCATCGAGACACCCGCCGGAAAACTGGGTATCATTACCTGCTTTGAACTGCGGTTTCCGGCGCTGGCCGCCGAGCAGAAGGCGCGCGGCGCCGAGACGCTGTTCGTTCCGGCGGGCTGGGTGCAGGGCGAGAACAAGCTGCTGCACTGGCGCACCCTGCTGTGCGCGCGAGCCATCGAGAACGGCCTGACCGTGCTCGGCGCAGACCAGTATGCGCCCGGAAAATTTGTCGGGCACAGCATGGCGTTTCAGCCGGACGGCACCGCGCTCGGTGAACTCGGGGAAGAACAGGATTTGCTTATCGTGAAAATAAATTGATGAAAATTAACATGCGGTGAAAGGGGAGAGGGGATGAAGGCTGCAAAGTTTTTCAGCATCTGTGAAATCGTTTGCTTTGTCGGTCTGGCGCTGTCGTATGCAGGCGAATTTCTGTGCGCTTTTGTGGCGCAAGGAACGGATAAGGACATATTTCAGATGGGATTATTCCTGTTCTGGCTGCTTATTGGGCCGTTGGCAATCTGCAATCTGATTTGCGCTGCTGTGATGTACAGGCGGCTGTCCGACCCGGCGGTGCGGCAGACGCTGTGGCGCTGCATCATTGCAATGAAGTGCATCGCGATTCCAATGTTCCTGCTGAATTTCTTTTTCGGCATGATTTACGGCATGTTTACGCTGATTTTCCCGATGACGCTGCCGGTCGTGCTCTTACAAATGCTGGTTGCCTGGTTCGCCATGATGGCCTCGTCCGGCTACTGCATTGCGCTCATCCTGCACGCGCGCAGGCAGGGCAAAATCAGCACTGGAACCGCAGTCCTGCAGGTCATTTCCCAGTTTATTTACGTTGTTGATGTTATCAGCCTGTTTTTCATTCGCAAGACGGTAAAAGAATGCGAAACGGCATAATAAGTTAAAAAAGGAGTATCATCATGCAGTTTGATCCTACATTGTATGTCATTACGGACAGCACCTACCACACGACCGAGACCCTGCTTCACGCGGTGGACGAGGCGTGCAGGGGCGGTGCAACGCTCATTCAGCTCCGCGAGAAGGATACCGGCGGACGCAGCTACCTTGAGCTGGCGCAGCAGGTCAAGTCTATCACCGACCGCTACAACGTGCCGCTCATCATCGACGACCGCGTGGATGTTGCCATTGCCTGCGATGCAGCCGGCGTGCACGTCGGCGCGAGCGACCTGCCAGTGGCAGTCTGCCGCAGTCTGCTCGGCCCGGATAAGATCGTCGGCGCGACCGCCAAGACGGTCGAAGCGGCTGTTGCCGCGTACAACGACGGCGCGGATTACCTCGGCACCGGCGCCATTTACCCGACGACTACCCACGTTACCACCAAGGTTACGCCGGTCTCCGTGCTGAACGATGTGTGCCGCGCGGTCCCGATTCCGGTGGTTGCCATCGGCGGCCTGAACGCGGATAACATGGACGTGCTGGCTGACAGCCCCATCAAGGGCATCGCCGTGGTCTCTGCCGTCATGAAGGCAGACGATCCGTGCGCGGCAGCCGCGCATATCAAGGAAAAGTTCCTGAAAATGATGAATAAGTAAGAAAAAGCTCCGAAACAGGTGTTTCGGAGCTTTCCTTTTGCAGGTCAGTTGTTTGGCTCGATCGCGTAATCGTAGACCTCATGTCCGCTTTCGAGCACCTTGCCGTCCACGGTGATGAGCACTGCGGTTGCGCCGCGCGCCTGCGCGAACGTGTTGACCAGTGCGTAGATCTTGAGCGTTTCACCGGCGGTGCCGGAGGCGCGGATCGCCTCGCCGAAGGCGGCATTCATGTCGAGCGTGAGCGTGCCGTTCTCGAGCGACGAGGACTGCACCTTGACGCCCTCGGGCAGCGAGCCTGCGGCGATGAGCGCATCTACGAGCGACTGGTCGGAGTCGTCCTTCGCGTCTGCGCCGGTCGGCGTGAGTGTTTCACCCTGTTCATCCGGAACGTAGATCGTGACAGATTCCGTGCCGCTCGGATTGGGGTTTTCCGGCTGTACGGCAGGTTCATTTGTCTTGGAATCGGACGGTTTGCCGGAATTGCTGTCGTCCGGCGTGGTCGGGTTCTCCGGCTTGGTAACAGCAGGCTTTTCCGGTTCATCGGCGGGCTTGCTGCGGACATATCCATATACACAGGCTGCGGCGACTACTGCAATGATCGCAATTACGGCTATAATAACTTTTGAGCGTTTCATTGTAAACGCCTCCTTTCTCTTACAAGCTTATTGTATCAAGCCAGACGGGAAAATACAAGGGATATACTGTTAACAAACGGCGGCTTTTTGCCCCGGTTTGGGCGTCCTCTGTTTTTTGCACCGATTGACAGGGGACGCGAACTGCGTCAGCGGGTTCGCCCCTGACGGGCGGGAAGTTTTTCGCTGAACCTCAGCGGGGAGTGCGCCTACCCGG
>OGYG01001184.1_pt1 | contig 18536 bp, 18 predicted proteins | sample 1576481 | NCBI WGS metagenome assembly OGYG01 (sample SAMEA3541497, study PRJEB24748) | human gut metagenome | biome: human gut; feature: human-associated habitat; material: faeces | place: China | collected 2012 | reverse complement strand
ACGGCTGGCTTTCGCACTGGTTGACTGAACAGTGAGTCCCATATTTATTCCTCGTCATGCTCGACAAGGATGGAACGGGAATCTTTGTCGCGAATGGCAATGACTGTGCCGCGGATCAGATAGGCGACCGGATCGCCGGCGCAGCTTTTGACCAGCGGGATCAATTCGGTACCCTGGACTAAACCGATATCCTGCAAGCGGGGGCGGATCGAGCCGGTGCTGTTGAGCTGGGTGACTTTGCAGCGCTTACCCAACGGGATCTGATTTAATGAACATTGGACGATACTCATAGTCAATTCCTCCTTTAAGTTGGTGATGGGAAAGTTTGTTTCCCACTACCAACTTATGTGAAGGAAACTGGTGCTGCTAGGCTTACGGAACCGCTGTCAAAAAGAAAGCCCTAAAAAGCAGCGGTATGCCATCTGTTCGATCATGAAGGAATTCTTACAATTTCGATGACGGTCGAAAGAAGGAGAGCGGGAATGATATAATTTAAAAAAAGAGGGAAATGAAAAAGCATGAAGAAAACAAAATTTCTGGAATCGAAAATTCTGACCGTCGTGCTTGGGCTTTTCATTGTGGGCAATGTCTATGGCCTTTTAAACCGTTCGTTAACACCGACTGATTATCGGCATTGCGGCGTTTTTCAGTTCAGCGGAGCTGATGGTTACGGTCATGTTGAATTTACCCATCACGAGTCCGTTTATAATCTTACGCGGGAAGGGGAATTCTGCGCCAACTTGGAGTTTTTCGCAAAATCAGAAACCGGGCTGGTTCCGATCACCGCGCTGAATCGGCTGCATAACGGGGATTCGCTGACCGTGATGCCAGTCTATGATTCAGTCTACACCGAACTGTTAAAGGTGAAGCCCGACGCCTCGCCGCTGACACTGCAGGTGGAAAGCCTGCCTGTGGGGCTGACCGGTCAGGATCCGCGCCTGGAGGATCAGAAAGCAGAGATTCTGCGGGCTCTGACGCCGCGTTTTACAGGGCAGCCAAATTGGATTACGCTTGCCTTGCGCGAGGATGAGAAGAATGAAACGACGTTGATCATTTACTTTGAAGATCTGGATTCTGAAAGGGTCTATGCCGCGGAGGTCAAAGGCGCTTATTTTGACGAGCAGGATATTTTTCATTTTGAGGAAAAAGAACTGCGTCTGGCTGACAATCAGGAATTTGCGCGGCAGGCGGAAGCAAATCCATCCAGGATCCGGGAGACGGGAAAGGAGCGGGCAGGCGAATGAAACGAAAAGGAATCAATATCATGCTTCTGGCTGCCGCGGCCATGACGCTGGGGTTGCTTGTCTATCGTACAAGGCAAAGACCAGTTGTCCAGATCAGCCGCGAAGCCTGGGAATATTATCACACGTCTTTATATTCTGGTTATCCTTCGACGCCGAATCGGAAAGATTGGAATTCGCGGCTATTGGAAGACGATCTGCGCTATGCCCGGCAGGCAGGCGATCTGGAATGGCTCGATCAGCTCAAACGCGTCCAGGCCGCGGCCCGATGTCAGACGCCCCAGTATAACTGGTATCCGGCATGCAATATCCAGTTGACTGACGAACCCCGGCTGCAAGGATCGATCCCTTTATTAACCCGGGAAGAAGCTCTGACGCCGGACGTTCAGGCAGCCTTGGAGGAAATCCTGTTTCGTTTTGCCAGTTTGCGCTGCCATCCGAATTCTGAAGACCTGCTGACAATTGAAAAGGCGTATTTCATTGATTCGGAGCTGGGCAATACGGCGCAGCTGCTGGCCTGGGTGAGGGAAGATCAGGAAAAACAGGAAGAACCGAAAACCTTTGTTTTAGTGATTCACAATCTCCATCAGGCAGAGAACCGCTGGGTTTACTGGAACGATCAGTTTGGCTATTCTGCTGATTTTTGCGAGCTTGGCCTGCCGCCTGACGAGGATTGGCCGGAATACCATGCGACCCCTCTGCCGCTGATTGAAGGCGCTTCGATGCGGATCGAGGAAATGGAATGGATGCTCAGCCGTTTGTAGACGAGAAAAAGGTAAAAACGATTCTTTCTAAAACGATCATTCTCTATTACGATTTTTGGATATTAGTGCATTCAATGAACTGCGATTATTGGAGGGGTCTTTGGATTTAAAAAAGAATTGGTGTGTGCGATGCTTTTTTGAACTCAAGCTGACATAAAAAACCAGACCGACACAGTGTGATGACTGCGGCAGTCTGGTTTTGTCGTTTTGATCTGGAAATGACAGTCTGAAATAACGTCAGGACTTTTCTTATTTACCCGCGTTTTTCGCAGCGTTCGTGCCTGCGGTATAACCGGAGAAGTTGGCCCATCCCTGCATCATCGCCGTCATGGAATCTGCGCCGTTCGCGCCGCCGACAACGCAGCCTGCGCCATAAAGGTTGGCGATCGGGTTGCCCTCAGCATCGACAATCTGGAGATTTTCGTTCGCTTTTAGACCACCCAGCGTCGTTGCGAAACGTGGCTTCTGTTCGACGATCACATAAGTTCCTTCTTTTAAAGCAACCGGATCGGGTTTGTCAAACTGCGTGTCTTTTCCCGCAGCGCACATTTCGTTGTAGTCGGCGACCGTCGCGGCTAAGGCTTCTGCGTCGATGCCCATCTGACCTGCCAGTGCGCTCAGATCTTCGCCTTTGACGATGATCGTCTTACCATTGTTGGAAACCGAATACCAGTCTTCGATCGAAGCTTCGGAAGGAATCAGCTTGTCTTCCACAGATTTGGCAAGATAGGCGGCATAGGCGTCTTCATCCATAACCAGGAAGAGAATTTTATCTTCCTGAGCCACGGTAGCATTCGTGATGTCGCTTAAGGTACCGACTTCGCTGACTACGCGTTCACCCTTGGAGTTGACATAAATCGCACCGTGACCATTGGTCGCTGCCGTTGAACTGGCAGTGGCGGCTAACCCTTTGGTCGGAAGCTTTTCAACGCCCTGCGCGTAAACCTTGACTAAATCCAGATTGATCGTCGCCGCACCGACGGCTTCACCCATGACTAAGCCATCGCCGGTGTCACTGTCGCGGCCATAGAACAGGTATCCGTCCAGCGATTTTGGAAGCAGCTCTTGGTTCGCACCGAAGCTGCCGGTTGCCAGGACGACGGATTTCGCGTTGAAGGTGACTTCCTTGCCGGTCGCATCCGTGCCCAGCGCGCCGATTACCGCACCGTTGTCATCCGTCAGAAGTTTGGATGCCCGCACGTCGGTGAACAGCTGGCCGTGATTTTGCGCTAACAGCGCCTGCATCTGATCCAGGAAGGAAACTGAGCGTCCGACTACGCCGATCTGCCGGGAAGCGGAATGATCCGGATACTGCGTCGCGGCTGCGTCATAGGCAATTTTTAAATCGTCGGTCAGCCAGTCGATGCACTCGCCGATGTTATCCGCAAGCAGTCTGACCAGCACCGGATCGTTCTTTTCCAATCCGACCTTCATGATATCTTCATACAACAAATCGGAAGAATCCTGCGTTTCATTCAGGACTTCTTTTTGAATCCGGGAATTGGTGGCGACCATGGTGCCGGCATTTAAGACCGTATCACCGCCGATGAAGCCGTTCTTTTCCAGACAGATGACGCTGGCGCCAGACTGGGCGGCCCGCACGGCGGCCGTAATGCCGGATCCGCCTCCGCCGATGACCAGTACGTCGCAGTCATAGCTGTCATTGAGCGCTTCCGCAGCGACTTCGGTGTTGAAGCGGGTATTCAGATCTGCACCAGCCTGAGTCAGCGCGTCTTTGACCGCAGAAAGGAAGGTGGCGCTGGTGATCGTCGATCCGGTAATCGTATCCAGATTGACGGTTTGGTTGGCGATGATCTCATCAGTCAGCTTTTCCATTGCGTTGGTGCCGATCCCGGCCGTTTCCGATGATTCAACGACGTTGATCGATTCGATCGCCTGATCGGTGACCGTGACCTCAATCGTGATCGGCGCGTTGTGGCCGGTGACCGTCGCGGTATAGGTTCCCGGTGTCAGCGCGGCGGCTGAGGTGTCCGGGGTTGGCGTGCCGGCGCCGTTGTTGCTGCCGCAGCCGGCGGCAGAAGCAGCGAGCACCAGACATAAAGCCAGTTTAAGAAGCTTTTTCATTGTCTTTCCTCCTCTTACAATGCAACAAGATAATAATTTAACAATGTGTTGAAAATATTTTGTTTTTGACACAGTTTTGACGCAATTCTGTTGTTTGTTATAATAAAAATGGGAGAACGAACATGAAAACGATTTTAATAGTGGATGATAATGAATCGATCTGTAACATTTTATATCATTATGGAAAAGAAGCCGGCTACACGATGGTGATCGCGCATACCGGTCAGGAAGGACTTACCTATTTTACCAATTATAAGCCGGATGTCATCCTTCTGGACGTGATGCTTCCGGATATCGACGGCTTTGAAGTCTGCCAGTGTATCCGCAAAGTATCGCGTGTGCCGATCCTGATGATTACCGCCAAGACAGCCGATCAGGACCGCGTCATGGGACTGGATATCGGGGCCGACGATTACATCCTCAAGCCGTTTTCCTGCCAGGAGGTGATGGCGCGGATCCGTGCGGTTTTGCGCAGAACGGAGGACAATCCGGAACAGGCCGATTTCGTTTATGGAAATTTAATGATTCAGGAAAGCCGGAATTTAGTCAGTCTGGACGGCAATCCGATCAATTTGACAAAGAAAGAAATGGAACTGCTGGTGCTGCTGGCTTCCCATCCCGGACGGGTGTATTCCCGCGAGATTCTTCTCGATCTGGTTTGGGGATACAGCGGAGAAAGCTACGACCGGGCGGTGGACTCCTGCGTGAAGCGGCTGCGCGCCAAGCTGGACGAATATCCGCACCCCTGCTTTTCCATCAAAACGATCTGGGGCGTAGGGTACAGTTTTGCCTATGAGGAAAAAAAGTATGAGTAAGCTGACAAGTAAGCTGGTCGTCATGTTCAGCGCTGTGATTCTGAGCTATGCGGTGATCCTGGTATATAATTTTTCGCACTTCACCGCCGATGTTCTGAATACTCATCATGTCGATATCATTTTCCGCGGCGCGGAAAATGCGGCGGAAACCTTTGAGCGCATGCTTCCGGAAGACACGCGGCCGGATAACTTTATCCAGGCGGTCCGGGATACAAGAAATGTGGAATACAGTCTGGCGATGCTTTCCGATATCAGCGATTACAGCTATTCTCTGTGCGATCAAAATGGAGAATACTTGTATTTGAATGAAGAACAGCTGGTGCAGAAAAATGATATTGCTTTGATCCCGGAAGCGGAAACGGTTCGCGATTCAGCGCTGGCGGGAGAAAGCTCCTGTGTTGAGTTTCCGACAAAAGAAGGGCACATCATTGCCGGGGCGGCACCAATTCATAACAGCCAGGGGGAAACCGTTGGGGTTTTTTTGATTCTGCATCAGGCAGGGGATTCCGCGGCGATGCAATCGAAGATCAATCGTTTTCTTTTCGGGCTGACGCTGGCCGTCCTACTGCTGCTTCTGTTAGTCAGTGTGTTCATGTCGTTTCGTTTTACCGCGCCGATCCGGAAAATTACGCAGATTGCCAACGAACTGGCACACGGCAATCTTTCGATTCAAACAAATATTCATCAGAAGGATGAAATTGGACAGCTGGCCTATTCGATGGACCAACTGGCGATCGAATTGCGTAAAAGTAAGGAAATTCAAAAAAACGAAGCGAAAATGCATGATAATTTCCTGGCAGATATCTCGCATGAATTAAAAACGCCGGTGACCGTGATCCGCGGATCGCTGGAATCGCTGGCGGATGGGGTGATCAAGGACCCGGAGGATGTTGCAGCCTATTACCAACAGATGTTGGCTGAAAGTCAGTACCTCCAGAAACTGATTCAGGATTTGCTGATGATCTCGACCTTGAAAACCAAGGAATTTAAAATTAAACAGGAGCCGGTTCATCTTTCCGAGGTGATGTCGGATACGGCGATGAGTGCCCGCGGGATGGCCATGAAAAAGAAAATTCAGTTTGTGACGCAACCGCCGGAGAATGATTTTGTTATCCTGGGCGATTATGAGCTGATCCGCAAGCTGCTGATGTTGATTCTGGACAACGCGGTCAAATATACAGAATCCGGAAAATCTATTTATTATTATCAAACTGACCGCGGTGAAATTGTGATTCAGGATGAAGGCATAGGCATGGATCAAGAAGCGGTTTCCCATATCTTCAAACGTTTTTACCGGCAGGGAAAAGGAATTGAGCGCGGCAGCTCAGGAATGGGACTGGCGATCGCAAAAGAAATCGCCGTTCGGCATCAGATTGAGATTCAGGTTGAAAGCACGGTGGGCACGGGTACCACGTTTACTCTTGTTTTTCCAGTAGATAAAATAAGTGTGGAAAACTGACAGAGATTGACAACGATTTAAAATGAGGTAGGATTAAAAACAGATTGGAGTGATTTTATGGCGATTGAACAAGCCCGGGACTATCTGAAAGCATGGGGCTGCGCCGATCAGATTATTGAGCTGGAGCATTCCAGCGCGACGGTGGCGTTAGCGGCGGAAGCCCTGGGAACGGAAGAAGCGCGGATCGCGAAAACCTTATCATTCTGGGTACAGGATCAGCCAGTGCTGGTGGTGACCGCCGGGGACCAGAAGATCGACAACGCGAAGTATAAAGCGTTCTTTCATGTCAAAGCGAAAATGTTAAGTTATGAGGAAGTGGAACCGGTGATTGGGCATCCGGTCGGCGGCGTCTGTCCGTTCGGCATTCATCCGGGAATTCCAGTCTATTTGGATGAATCGCTCAAACGGTTTGAAACGGTGTTTCCTGCCTGCGGCAGCGGCAACAGCGCGATCGAGCTGACGCCTGACCGGTTGTTTGAAATCGCACAGGCGCAAGCCTGGATTAACGTCTGTAAATAGAGGATAAGAATTAACGCGAATAAGAAAAAAAGGATCTTCTCCGGTCTTATTTGGAGAAAATGTTTTGGTCATCCCCGGCCTAACAGAAATCTCCATCTTCTTCGCAAAGACGGGGGATAGCTTAATTAAATGGCGGAAAAACAAAAAGCACTGAACTGAGAAAAATGTTCAGTGCTTATTTTTGAAATCATAAAGCCGAATAAAATAAGAAGCGGGACAGCCGTGAACTCAAGAGTCAGCCGGAAATCTGGTTTGTTTTTTCAATAATCGCGTCGACCGCTTCCAGCATCGCTGAACGCAAGCCCAAAGCCTCCGCTTTTTCCACGCCGACGATCGTGCTGCCGGCCGGGGAACAAACCTGATCCTTTAAGATCCCCGGATGCAGTCCGGTTTCGCTCACCATCGCCCCGGCGCCTTTCACGGCCTGGGCTGCCATCGCATACGCCTGAGTGCGCGGAATTCCATGTTTGACGGCGGCGTCGGCCATCGCCTCAATCATCATATAGATCAAAGCCGGGGTGCTGCCGGTCAGGGCGGACACCGCGTTCATCTGCGCTTCCTCGATCACCGCGGTTTTTCCAGTCATAGCTAAGAGGGAAAGCACCAGCTGCTTTTCCGATTCTGTGACCTGAGCGTTAAAGGTTAAGGCGGTAAACCCTTCGCCGACGGCGGCGCAGGTGTTGGGCAGGGTGCGGACCAGGTGGACGTCTTCTCCTAAGCGCTGGGCATACCAGTCCAGTGTCAAAGAAACGGCGATCGTCACGACGAGCGTTTCCGGACGCAGCGCGGGTTTGATATCGGCGAGCACTTCCGCCATTTTAACCGGTTTGACCGCCAGAAATAAAACGTCGCTCACCTTTGCTACTTCGGCCGCCGAGTCGTATTTCTGGGCCGGAAAATCCGTTTTTTCCGCTAAATGGGGCGAATAGGCAACCATCGTGTAAGCCTGTGTTTTCTGGGTAATCCCGCGAATGATCGCCGAGGCCATATTGCCTGTGCCAATCCATCCGATTGTCGTCATAGAAAAGTCCTCCTTTTTTATCCGGTCTTCCCGGTTTTCTTCGATTTGGTTTCATTATACAACAAACCATCAACTTCGACCGCTCGTGAATTGTAATTATCCCGCGAAACCATTAAAATAAAAGCAGAAAGGCCAGGTGGGAAACAATGTTTGAGAAACTGAACGAAGTCAAAGTACTTCGCGATCCAATTCATGGCTATATTCACGTCGATTTGAAAGTGATCTGGGATTGTATCAACAGCCGCGAGGTTCAGCGGCTGAAACGAATCCGGCAGCTGGGCGGGGCGTTTCAAGTCTATCATACCGCGGAGCATTCCCGGTTCGCGCACTCTTTAGGGGTTTATGAGATTGCCCGGCGGATGGTTGAGGAAATCCGCGATCTGCGGGAAACACTGAGCGAGGAAGAAAAGATGACGGTCATGGCCGCCGGTCTGCTTCATGATTTGGGGCACGGTCCGTTCTCCCATGCGTTTGAATCCGTAACCCTCGCCAAGCATGAGGAAATGACGCGCCGGATCATACTGGAAGAGACAGAAGTCCATCGCGCGTTAGTCCGCTGCAGTCCATCGCTGCCGGAAAAGGTGGCGGCGGTGATCGATCACACCCATCCCAATAAAATTCTCGTTCAGATGATCAGCGGGCAGCTGGATGCCGACCGGATGGACTATCTGCTTCGGGATGCTTACTTTACCGGGACGAAATACGGCGAATTTGATCTGGAACGGATCCTGCGGACCATCCGCGTGCGCGATCATAAAATGGTCGTCAAGGAAAGCGGCATGCATTCCGTCGAGGACTACATTATGGCCCGCTATCACATGTACTGGCAGGTTTATTTTCATCCGGTATCGCGCAGCTATGAGTCGATGCTGACGCTGATGTTTGCGCGGTTAAAGCAGCTGCGGGATCAGCACAGTCCGATTTTGGAACAAATTCCGATTTTCAACGCTTTCCTGGAGGGACGCGACGTCAGCGTCGAGGATCATTTCCTGATGGATGAATCTGCCTGCAACTACGGATTTACGCTGCTTCGGCAAAGCGCGGATCCAATCGCGGCGGATCTGGCGCGGCGGCTTCTGGATCGCGACCTGTTCCAGTCGTGCGAAATCCATCAGCACGAGCAGCTGGAAGCGATGCGCGCGCGGTTAGTGGAAAACGGCTGGGATCCGGCGTACTATCTGACTGTTGACGAAGTCCGGCAGCGCCCGTACCAACCCTATCAGGGAAACGAAAATTCGATGGTCTGGGTTTTGATGGAGGACGGCACGATTCAGGAACTATCCGACGCCTCGGTCATCGCGGCGGCCCTGGTGCATGGAGAATCCAAGAATGACCTGCGGATGTACTACCCGCGGGAAATGGAGAGGGACCGATAGGACTAATAAACTTGCGGAAATTCTTACCAGAGAACATCCCAAAAATTGGAAATAATGATATAATACGGCTATTGATCAGCGTGGTTTTTAATGCCTGCGGCTCAAACGCAAAAAGTAGACTTTCCCTGACAGCCCTGAGAATCCGGAAATTTTCTGGAAACCGGGCTTTTTCTTTCGTTTTTTCGCTGTCATAAAATGTCTAATTAAATTGACAGTCGTGAAAAAAAGGGGGAATGGGCAATGCGATGGAAATGGTTGGCGGAAAAGGAATACCGGACAGCGGCGGAAGCGTATGGACGGGCAGATCCGCGATTTCTGGATCCTGCCTTTCCGGCGGCTTCCCGGCGGTGTTTCCAGGTGGAAGCGCATGGGGTATGCGTCGCCGGCGTTGTCAGCAAGCAGGAAAAACAGCTGTTTCTGGGCGGCTTAACCAGCGGCGATCCCGCCGTGATGCCGCTGGTGCTGCGCTTTGCCAACCGCCTGATGTGGCAATGGGGCTGCCGGAGCGGTCAGCTGGAGAGCGCCGCAAACACGCTAACCTTGGATGAGGAAAAAAAGGTCTGGAAACAGAAAAAGTCCGGCCGATGCAGGGAGGGCGCATGCCGGATTGAATGGGAACTCGAAGAAGGAAACATCAAAATCGGTGTGCTGCGCTGTCAGATCGACCCGCTGGTTCAGCGGAACCGGCTGGAAGCACAGGTCATGACGGCGAAGCTGTTGGATGTGGAACGGCGTGGCGAAGTGATCGCTCAAATTCATCATTGGGACCAGCTGGCGAAGAAGCTCGGCCCCCTGATCGATGCCGGCGGCCTGCGGTTTGTCAGCCGGAAGGCTCAGGCCTGGATCAGTATGCCGATTCCCTCGCCGCAGGCCGCGGATCCTGAATATCTGCGGGATCAGCTGGCCCGGCAGCTGGCGGCGATGGGCATCACTCTGTGCCCGGAACCCACGGTGGATGTTGTTCGCTGGCGCCGCCGGTTATTCATGTTTACGCATCAAAAAGACAAGCAGCGCCATCTGGCACGTCATACAGGCCAGGCCGGCGCTGGCATTTGCCCACAGCAGCGGCGGCCATAAGCCGGCCGCCAACAGAGCGAAAAGCGTCAGCGCTCCGGCCAGCGCGGTACATAGTCCTCGGATCATCGCTGTACCTCCTGCCCCAGTCTATGTGAAATGAAACCGGAAGGTTCGCTCCCTCGCCTTTCGGTCTTTCTTTTTCTTTCTATTGCCTGGCTTTTACAGGGCGAGCTGACCAAGCGTCTGGAAAAGCTTTGCGTCAAACTTACGGATCGGTGCGGCGGAACCAGTAGAGCGAACCGGCCGGATTGGGCTGACCGCTGATCGGATCCACGCGCCGTTCCTCCAGCTGGGGGCTGAGCGTGTACCAGGGACCGGGGGAATCCTGAGGATAGACGGTGTTGAAGATCTGCTTCCAGATCTGTTTAGGCACCCGCCGTTCCTCGTTGGTTTCCAGCTTTTCATTTTCATCATACCCGCTCCACAGCACGACGGTTATCTGCGGATTATACCCGGCGATCAGGCTGTCCCAGTCGCTGGATCCGGACTTTGCGGCGGTCGTTGTATAAGGCTCGTAGCCTAACAGGGAAGGCGTCATCACCTGCAGATTTTTGATATCGAACGGCGCCCGCAGCAGCTGGGAAAGCATCAGCGTTTCATCGCGGTGCAGCAGTTGTTTTGGATTTTCCTGGCGTTGATAGAGGATGTTGCCGGCGTTATCGGTGACTAACCGGATCATCGACGGCTCATCCACCAGCCCCTCTGAGGCGAATGTGTTGTAAATCTTCGCCAGGTCGATCAGCGGGAAATGCGTCGCCCCCAAAGCCATCGCGGCCGTGGCTTCCTCGGATTCGATGCCGAAGGCGGCCAGACCGTCCGCCAACAGATCCATGCCCAGAAACAAATGCGTTTTCACGGCGTAGATATTATCCGACACGCCGATCGCATTGATCATAGAAATTTCCTTTTCCGGATACACGTTGCGGTAATTGGTCGGGGCATAAAACACGCTTTGGGAGATCTGAAACTGAGTCGCGGTGGAAAGAAAGGTCGAAGAGGGGGATAATCCCTGCTGCAGAGCGATGTAGTAAAGCAGCGGCTTGATCGTCGAGCCGACCTGTCGGGTGGAATACAGCGCGCGGTTGTATTGCGAGGTTGTGTAATCCCGTCCGCCGACCATCGCCAGGACGTTGAAGGTAAACGGCTCCAGGATTAATCCGGCGATTTGTTGATCGGTATCCGGCATGTGATCGTCGACGGCATCCTGCAAAATCGTCTGCATTTCCGGATCCAGATAGGTATAGACGTTCAGCCCCTTTTCCAGCGTTTCCTGATCGAGGAAGCCCATCTCTTTCAGCTGCGCCAGCACGGCGTCCTTATAATACCCGCTGGAGCCCATAATTTTCTGGGTGGAAAAGTCCGCCAGCAGCACCGGCTGCGCTTTTGCACTGTCGGCTTCACTCTGGGAAAGCTTCTCATTGTCGACCATCGCCTGCAAGACGACGGCCTGCCGCGAACGGGCGTTGTCCATCGAAATAAAAGGGGAGAATAAAGAGGGCCCGTTGGGAATTCCCGCCAGCATTGCCATTTCGCCTAAGGTGCAGTCGTCCAGCTCCTTGCCGAAGAAAAACGCGGCGGCCTTCTGGATGCCGTAGACGCCATGCCCGTAATAGATGGTGTTCAGGTAGGTTTCGAGAATCTGATCCTTGGAGAAATGCATTTCCAGCTTCGCGGCATACACCGCTTCTTGAAACTTTCGCGACCAGGTCTGGTCGAGCGTCAGAAACAGGTTGCGCGCCAGCTGCTGGGTAATCGTCGAACCGCCTTCCACGATATCGCCGTTTTCAGCGTTGACCAGTACCGCCTTGGCAATCCGGATCGGATCCAGACCATAATGTTGATAAAAACGCCGGTCCTCAATCGAGATCACCGCGTCGATCATCGTCTGTGGAACCTCCTCCAAATTTATCCATTCGCTGTTTTTCTGATAGGTCGATTCATAAATTAAACCGCCCTGGTTATTATAAAGACGGATCCGGCTGTCCTGTCCCAGCAGCGGGACATACGACAAATAAGCGTAGCCGTAGAAGCCCAAAAGCGCCAGTAATCCGCACAATGTCAGGACGCATCCGGCCGTGATCAGTTTTTTCATCGTCCATCACCTCGTAGGTTTATTGTGGCCCGTAGAAAGAATTTTAAACTTATTGAAATTGACTATTGACAACTATTCAACAACCGTTATAATCATAGGGAATAAAGGAAAAAGAAACATGATTTCAAAACCAAAACAAGTTCGCGTTGTACGAACCGATCTGAATACCGGGCAGACCGAATGCCTGTGCGAATGCGCATGCGAGGTCGCCGGCGGGAATCAGCTTTTTTATACCGAGACCGGGCCTGACCGGTGTCCGGTCCGGGTTGAAATACAAAGTCAAAGCATAACGATCCAACGTCAAGGTGAAGCGGTAACCACGATGTTCCTGGTGCTTCATCAACGATCCGTCTCCCGCATTCAAACGGAGTTCGGTGTTTTTGAAATCGGCAATCTTACGACTCTTCTGGAACAAACGGAGGACTGTTGGCGCGTCGCGTATGAAATCGGCGAGCCGGGACAGCCGTCCGACCGCTTCCAGATCGAATGGTTTTTTAAGGAGGCAGAAGCGTGAATCAAATTGAAACAAACCTCAAAACCTGCATTATAAATGCAGTGAAACAGGCTTTTGACCTGGATTGGGAAAGCGGCGACGTCGTCATCGAAATTCCAAAGGAAAAGATCCACGGCGATTACTCGACGAATGCGGCGATGCGGCTGACAAAGCAGCTGCGGCAGAATCCGCGGATGATCGCGCAGCAGCTGATCGATCATCTGGATCTGAAGCAGGGTTCAGTCGCTAAATGTGAAATCGCGGGTCCGGGTTTTATCAATTTCTTTATGGAAAGCGCAAGTCTGGCGTCGGTGATCGGCGTCGTGCTGCAGGAAAATGAAAACTACGGACGTTCCGACGCAGGCCAGGGACTGAAGGTCGACGTTGAATATGTTTCGGCGAATCCGACCGGCGATCTGCATCCGGGCCATGCCCGGGGAGCGGCGATGGGCGATTCTGTCACGCGGCTGATGAAATTTGCGGGCTACGACGTGACACGCGAATACTATGTGAATGACGCGGGCAATCAGATCCGCAACATGGCGTTGTCGCTGCAGGCGCGTTACCTGCAGGCGTGCGGCGTGGAGGCGGAGGGGCCGGAAGACGGTTACCACGGTCCGGATCTGATTAAAATCGCGCAGGATCTCAAACAGGAATACGGCGAAGACCTGGCGCATAAGGATAAAGCAGAAACTTATTCCTTTTTCCGCCAACAGGGACTGCAGGCCGAGCTGGCGAAGCTGAAAGCCGATCTGGCGGCCTTCGGCGTTGAGTTTGATGTCTGGACCAGTGAACAGAGTATTTATGACCGTGGCATGGTGGACAAAGCGCTGAACACGCTGAAAGCCCAGGGCATGACGTATGAAAGCGAAGGCGCCCTGTGGCTGCGCACAACCGATTTCGGTGATGATAAGGACCGTGTGCTCGTCAAGAGCGACGGCAGCTATACGTATCTGACGCCGGATATCGCGTACCATGTCGATAAGTTTGACCGTGGCTTTGATAAGCTGATCGATTTCTTCGGTGCTGATCATCATGGCTACATTGCCCGGCTGAAGGCGGCGGTGCAGTCGCTGGGTAAAAATAAAGACGATCTGGAAGTGGACATTATCCAGATGGCCCGGATGGTGAAAGACGGCGAAGAATTTAAGATGTCCAAACGGACCGGCAAGGCCGTTGCCTTAAAAGATCTGGTTGAGGAAGCGGGCGTCGATGCTGTCCGGTACTTCTTCGTTTCCCGCGCTGCGGATACGCACATGGATTTCGATATCGACATGGCGAAGAAGCAGACTAACGAAAACCCGGTCTACTACGCTCAGTACGCTCACGCGCGGATGTGTTCGATTCTGCGCTCGGGAGCGGATATCCCGCTTGCGGATCATTACGAACTGATCACGCATGAAAAAGAACTGGATCTGCTTAAGCATATCAATGAATTTGCTTCTACGGTCGCCGATGCCGCCAAAACCCGCCAGCCGCACAAGATGTGCAATTATATCACCCGTTTGGCGCAGCTGTTCCACACGTTCTATGCGGACTGCAAAGTCCTGGACCGGACGAACCTGGAATTAAGCGCTCAACGTCTGGCGCTGGTGAAGGCTTCTGAAATGACCCTGCGCAACGCACTGACGCTGATCGGCGTCAGCGCCCCTGAAAAAATGTAAGAAAGGACTGTTTCAAAGTGTCAAATCGTTCAATGACTGATGTTGCTTATCAACTGTTAAGCAAAAAGAAAAACAGCGTCACCTTCAACAAGCTGTGGGATGAGGTTTCTCAAATCATGGGTTATTCCGAAAATGTAGCGGAACGGAAAATTGCCTCGTTCTACACATCGATGATGCTGGACAACCGCTTTACTTCCCTGGGCAACAACAAATGGGATCTGCGGTCGCGGCATACGTATAACGAAACGCACTTTGATACCAGTGCGATCGTTCTCGAGGACGACAATAACGACGAGCTGGACGAACTGGACAGCTTCGAGGAAGAGGCGGAAGTGGAAAAAGTTCCGTTTGAAGAAACAAACGAAGAAAGCTTCTGATGGAGAAAGGGCAGCGCAGTCTGCCTTTTCGTTTGGGAAAGCCAAGTCTGACCCAGTGAATCGGAGGATCAAGGAATAGTGGGCTTAAGTCATGATGAAGGAAAGGTGAAGCCAATGAAAACAGTAGTCTGGGATTGGAACGGAACATTATTGGATGATGTGGAAGTCTGTATTGAAACGGTCAACGCGATGCTTCGTCAAAGAAATCTGCCGACGCTGGAAAGCGTGGATCAATACCAGAATGTGTTCACGTTTCCGGTGATCGATTATTACCGCCGGGTCGGTTTTGACCTGGAACGGGAAAGCTTTGAAGCGTTATCGGAGGAATATATGCGCGGGTATCATGAACGGGCAGTGTGCTGCGGGCTGTTTGCGGACGCTGAGCCGGGGATCAAGCAGCTGCGGGAACAGGGTGTGCCGTCGCTGATTCTGTCCGCTTCCCGGCAGGATCATCTGTGCATGCAGACAGAACAATGCGGGTGTACGGAATGGTTCAGCGATCTGATCGGAATATCCGATATTTATGCCAAGGAGAAGCTGAGCGCCGCGCAGGCGTGGCTGAGGAAAAATCCGCAGCCGGACCGGGAAATGATCATGATCGGGGATTCCCTGCATGATGCGGAGGTTGCGGAAGCGCTGGGCTGGGACTGTATTCTGATTGATCGCGGTCATCAAAGCCGCAGGCTTCTTGTCACTTCCGACAAGCCGGTCGTGTCCAATATTCTTGAAGCAATACCGCTGATTTTAGGTTAAATAAGCAAATTTTGCGTCATTTCTTTATTTCCCGGGAAATGATGCTTTTTTATGTAATGCATGCGATAAATTATGATTATATACTAATTTAAAGCGATCTTAAAAGATGTCTGTGGAAGATTCCAACGCTTTTTTATGTATTGTAAAAGTCTATATATATAACTGATTCTTTAAGGTATAATTGTAAATAATTAGGAGGGTATAATTGAATGAAACGATATTTAATGGCTGTGGTGATTATGGGGATGTTTGTGGGTGGAATGTTATCTTTAAGCGCAGAAACAAAATGTCCGCATATTCATAATGATCAATGTGGATATGACGAAAAAACTGGTACAGGGTGTACCCATGATTGCGAGAAAGATGGGCATCCGGAATGTAATCCACGTCTACGTGTGGGATGCATGTACTGTGATAAATAAGTCATGGATCAGATAATTGCAAAAAGATTAGGGAAAATTCTGCGAGCTGAGAGAATTCGGCAAAGAATTTCAACGCGGGCGCTAGCGGAATATTGTGGAAGGTCTCATACATGTATTATAGAAATAGAAAATGGTAATAGTTTACCTTCAGAAGAGCTGTGTACAAAAATTTGTGAGGAATTGGTCATAGAAGACAATTTATACAAGCAGATTAATCATAAAGAAGATATCGAGCATTGGCTTGATATCTTCTTTGAATATGCTTATTTTAGAGATGAAGATAGTTTAGATGCTTATTATCAAAGTTTACTCGCTTTTAAGGACGAAAGGGAGTTTGATTTGTATAAGATAGATTTTGAGTTAATGAATCTCATTTATTATATTAGTGGAAGAAAGAATAACAAATCTATTCTGCATACAATAGATATTATAGAGGCGGATATAGAGTTATTATTTCCTGATGAGTTTATTTTATATAACATATATAAAGCAGCATATTATATAAATATAAATAAATTGTTCGATGCGGAGACACTTTTAAAAAATGTGGAGAAACAAACAGACAACAGAAAATACCTTTCTATGATCTATTCTAGATTGGGAATTCTTTATACAAAAAGTAATAAAACTGCATTAGCTATAAAATATTATATCGATGCAAAAACAATTTTTGATAAGGATTTGAATTATATTAGGAGTTTATATTCTTGTTCAAATATCGCTTTGGCTTATATGTACTCAGAGTCTTATACAGAAGCAATTCAAGCTTGTGAAGAATGTATGACAATAGCAAAACGCTTAAACTTAAATGATGTAATTATGATTAATGCTTATAATTTATCTTACTTATACATACTTATAGGAGAATACGATAAAGTTAGTGAGTATGTAACATTAAGCCTAAAATATGGACTTCCTGATAATGGAATTTATTTCCATAACGCTTATGCCTATTATAAATTGAATAGATTTGATTTGTGTCAATTCTGGATTGATGAAGGCAAAGAAAAATTAGTTTCTGCAGAAGTTCCTATGAACAAGCTATATAATTACTTAGAAAGTCAAATAGCGTGTGACTATATGAAAAGCCTTACGATACTAAAAGAAATATTAGATTCAGAGAACTATGATGAGAATTTTGATAGTCAAGATTATAGATTTGTTTTAAGAGAATTTATTGATCTATGTAGGAATATGAAGCGTTATGATTTAGTTGCGGAGTACAGCGGTAAATTATTTGTAAAGGTATAATAAAATCAGCATTCTTGTGGAAGATTCCAAATTCAACTGTATGTTTCCAACGTTTTATTGCGTTAGGTTCGTTTTCTTTGCTAGTGTAAAAACATATAAAAGGGCAAAGGAGAGTTGTGATTATGGAAGCTTATTACATTGCTAAAGATCTTGAATTCGTGTATGAAAAGGGAGAAAAAGCAAAGGTTTTAAAAAATAATACTTACTGTGGAGATCTTGATTTAAATTTAATACTAAATAATCATTTATATGGACCTGACGGCAGTTGTCGCTATGCTGATCCAAGAAAGAGAGTGATTTGAAATGAGATTAAAACTCAAAGATCAATATCGCATCCGAAAAGAAGAAGATTTTGCAATTATCTTTGATAGAAGAACGGAAAAAATACAGAAGAAGTTAAACAGGATATCTTTACTTGAATATGAGTTGCTTAAGTTGTTTAATGGTAAGTATACTAAATTAGAAATCTGTAACTTGATTAGTAAAAATGTGGAACCTAATTTAGTAAATGAATATTTAGATGCCTTTTGTCAAAAATACCAAAAATATTTAGTAGAATGCACCAAAGAGGATATAAGAACTGATATTATAGTCAAAAAAGATTACTTTAAAAAGGAGAACTATGCGTCAAATCTAAGATTAAGTACGCCCCTGTTTATAAGCTTAGTTCTAACGAAAAATTGTACTTCCTATTGTAAGTATTGCTTTTCAGATTCCAATCAGCCAAATGTTCAGAGTGTTTTTTTGGATACAAAAGACATTGTTCGTCTAATAGATGAGTGTAAGCGGCTTGGAATTGCTAATATTAATCTAACCGGCGGAGATCCTTTTTCACATCCAGAAATTATTGAAATTTTAAAAGAGGTAATAAATTCAGAAATTGATTTCAATATTAGTACAAAAAAAATCTTAAGTGATAGCGAAATAAAACAGCTGAAGAACATAGGATTGAAAGAATTGCAAATATCGTTAGACTCAAGTAATAATGAAATAGCCTCTTATTTGACAGGTGTTAAAGATTATTATGTAAAGATGAAACAAGTTATATCAAAATTGTTAAAAGATGGAATTAAGGTTAAAGTGAATTCTGTACTTACTAGTTATAATATTGAAACAATTCCTAAGCT